>Ga0070707_100000067_pt1 | contig 93995 bp, 73 predicted proteins | sample KBSK5502metaG_FD_65468 | JGI IMG/M metagenome (GOLD analysis project Ga0070707, IMG submission 65468) | Corn, switchgrass and miscanthus rhizosphere microbial communities from Kellogg Biological Station, Michigan, USA - KBS K5-50-2 metaG | ecosystem: Host-associated > Plants > Roots >... | reverse complement strand
ATCCGCGCAGCCCCTCATCCGCGTGGTGCCACGGCAGTGTTTCAATTGCGTGCCTGATCTGTTATCAATCGGTGACTTGTTAACGTGAACATGTTTGAATGTGTTCGGTTGACCCTAACACGGGGCCAGGAGAATTAATGATCATCGTGGGCGCGGGCCGTCGCCGCGGGGGAGCGCTCACGCCGGCCCGCGCCTGTGGCGCCCGGGGCGCCCGGGGCCGAGAGCCTCCGCGGACCGCCGCTGGCCGGTCCCGCCCGGGGCTGCCAGGCCCACGGCAGAGCCCGTCACGAGCGGGCCCCCGCCGGACCGGCTCGCGGGAACGGTGCGGCAGAGGCGACGGCTCGGTACCAGGATCTGCGCGTCGTCTTGACACGCGATCATGAGCGGCCTTAGCGTCGGGCCGCGGTGCGGGGGCGCACCGGGCGGCCTGACCTCCAGCAATTCAGCGAGCGGCCAAGCCATCGGCGGGGGGAAGCCACGGCCGCCAGCCATGAGACTGGGACAGGCGATGCGTCAGCGGCACACGGTGCCGGCCTCGCAGCGCACGACGGTGCCACACCTGTTTCGCCGCGTGAGCCAAGATCTGGTGCCCACCACGACGAATGTGGCGTCCCCACGGTGCGGGATCACCGTTTCCCGGGCCGGCCCCCAGGGGATGACGCTGGCGCAGCACGCCAGGCCGGCCCCGGACCGTACGCACCTCATGGGGCAGATCCCTGCCTCACGGAACTCTTCTGGAGGATCGCGATGAGAAAAGTCGACCCCAAGGTCGAAGAAGCGGTCGAGACGCTGAACATGAAGGACGGTCCCACCCGGCGCAGGCTGCTGGGCGGCACCGGGCTCGTCAGCGCGACCGCCGCCGCATCGGCGCTGCTCACAGCCTGCGGCTCCTCGAGCAGCACGGCGAACGCGGCCAAGAACGTAGCCGGCAACTTCCCCAGGACCCCGCCGTGGCAGTTCTGGTTCGACAACCACGTGACCACGAACCTGTTCTTCGTGCCCACCCAGTCCGGGTTCGCCGACGCCGCCGCGCTGCTCGGCATCCCGAAGCCGAAGTGGGGCGGCTCGCAGAACTCGGTCGTCCCGCAGATGGTCAGCTACATGAACACCGCGATCGCCGCGAAGGCGAACGGCATCGCCGTCCCGGTCATCAGCGCCACCGCGTTCACCACCCCGGTGGCCAACGCGATGAACGCGGGCATCCCGGTCATCACCTACAACGCGGACGGCGCCTACACCAGCAACGGGACGCCGCAGATCGGCACCAACCGGCTCTGCTACGTCGGCCAGGCGCTCTACCTGTCCGGCCAGCAGCTCGGTGAGCGGATCAAGTCGCTGGTCACCACGCCGGGTGAAGTGGTCATCTTCATCGCCACCCCGGGTGCCGGGAACATCCAGCCGCGCTTCGACGGTGCCGCGGCGGTGCTCACCCCGGCCGGCTTCACCGTCCACTCCTCGACCACGGGCGCGGCCACGGCCGGCGAGCTGACCGCGGAGAAGGCGTTCCTCCTCGGCAACAAGTCGAAGCTCAAGGGCGCGTTCGCGGTGGACGCGGGATCCACCGAGCTGCTGTCGCAGGCCCTCGCGGCCACCGGCCTGGTCGGCAAGATCCCGGCCGGCGGGTTCGACCTGACGCCGGGGACGCTGAACGCCATCAAGGCCGGCCAGCTCGACTTCACCATCGACCAGGAGCCGTACCTGCAGGGCTTCCTACCCTGCCTGTACCTGTACCTGTACAACCTGACCGGCGGGCTGGTCCGGCCGCCGGACACCGACACCGGCCTGACCTTCGTGACCAAGTCCAACGTAGGGCCGTATCTCAACGCCAAGACCAGCTACGAGGGCTCCGCCGCGAAGCCCACCGTGGTGCCGCGGTCCGGCCCGATCCAGAATCCCGTGGCCACCACCAGCACCTGACGGCTACGGGAACCGCGGTCTTGGGCGGGCGCGCCGGCGGGCGGATACTGGTCGTGCGATCGAGGCCAGTACGGCCGCCGGCGTGCCCGCGCTTGTGATGGCGCGCGCACCGGCGCACGGAAGGATGAGGTCGAGGTGAGCGAAACCGCTGAGCGCACCAGCGTCGCAGGCGGCCCGCCGGGCGGGCAGGCGAACCGGAGCTCTCCCGGGCTCCTGCGGAGGGCCACGGTCGGGTTCATGCAGCGGCGCGAGGCGACCGTGTTCGTCGTGGTGGTGCTGCTGATCGTCTACTTCGGGTTCATCTCGAGCGGGCGGTCCACCTTCTTCACCAAGCTCAACCTGATCGTCCTCTCGCAGATCGCTGGGCCCATCATCATCATCGCGATCGGCGAGGTGTTCCTGCTCATCTGCGGGGAGATCGACCTGTCGGTGGGCTTCACCTTCACGTTCGCCCCGTTCCTGATGCACTACCTGATCGACTTCTACGGGGTGCCCGGCATCCCGGCCATCATCATCTCCCTGCTCATGGGCCTCGCGGTCGGCTGGGTGAACGGGTTCCTCACCGTCACCCTGGGCCTCCCCTCGTTCATCACCACGCTCGGCACCGGCTTCGCGCTGCAGGGCATCATGCTCATCACCTCGCACGCGGAGCAGTCCGCCATCCCTGGCCCGGTGCAGGGCATCGGCCACTGGATCGGCACCTACGCCTGGGCCGAGATCGGCTGGGCGATCATCTTCGTGATCATCTTCCATCTGGTGCTGCGGCGCACCCGGTGGGGGCTGCACACCATCGCTGTCGGCGGCAACCAGGTCGGCGCACAGGAGGCGGGCGTCAAAGCGGGCCGGATCAAGTACGGCAACTTCATGATCACCGCCGTGCTCGGCGCGTTCGTCGGCCTCCAGGTGGCCTTCCAGGCCAGCGTCATCGACCCCAGCTCCGGCGGCTACACGCCGATGTTCTACTCCGTGGCCGCCGCCGTCATCGGCGGCACCGCGTTGCTCGGCGGGTCCGGCACGATCATCGGCGCCTTCCTGGGCTCGATGATGCTGGCCGTGCTCATCGATGGCTTCCCCGTCATCGGGGTCAGCGCCAACCCGCTGCCGCTGATCTTCGGCGCCGCGATCCTGCTCGCCATGATCGCCAACGTCCAGTTCGCCCGGCTGCGCGAACGAGGGAGAGCGCTATGACCACCGTGACGCCGGACGGGCAGGGCACCGTAGCCGCCCCGGCCGGGGATGCGCTGCGGGTCGAGCACATCCGCAAGCGGTTCGGCGCGGTGACCGCCCTGCGGGACATCAACCTGCACCTGGCCAAGGGCGAGGTGCTGGCCCTGCTCGGTGACAACGGCGCCGGCAAGTCCACGCTTATGAAGATCCTCTGCGGATTCCAGCAGCCGGGCGGCGGCCGGATCCTCGTCAACGGGCAAGAGGTGGTCATCAACTCGGTGGATCACGCCCGCGAGCTCGGCATCGACGTGGTGTACCAGGACCTCGCGCTGGTCAACCAGCTCAGCGTCTACCACAACATGTTCCTCAACCGGGAAATGGTCCGCTGGCCGTTCCTCTCCAACAAGAAAATGCGCAGGATCGCCCGCGAGCACCTGGACGAGCTGGGTGTCGACATCCCGTCGGTGGACGCGGACGTCGCCAAGCTCTCCGGCGGGCAGCGCCAGGCGATCGCGGTCGCCCGTGCGGTCTTCACCGACGCCAAGATCCTGCTGCTGGATGAGCCGCTGGCCGCGATGGGTGCCAAGGAAGCCGCCTTGATCCTGGATCTGGTGCGCGACCTGAAGCAGCGCGGCAACGTCTCGGTGATGATCATCGCGCACAACTACGGCCAGGTGCTGGAGATCTCCGACCGGGTCAACCTGCTGCAGCACGGCGAGATCACCTTCGACAAGCCCAGCAGGGACACCTCGGTCACCGAGCTGAACGACATCGTCGTCGAGGAGTACCGGCGGGCCCTCGCCGAGCGCCACAAGACCGCCTGACGTGCGTCCCACCCGGCGGGGTGCGGCAAGATGACAGTCATGCCGCCCACCCGCGCCCGCGTGCGGGCGCTTCCGCGCGGGAGCGCCACGCTGACCGCCGCCGCCCTGTCCTGCGCCGTCGTCATGCTGGCCGGCTGCTCGTCGGCCAGCTCGCCGGCGCCCGGTTCCGCGCCGGCCACCGGGGACGCGGCGGCCACCGGGGACGCGGCAGGCCAGGCCTCGGCCCAGCGGCTGGACTGGCGCCCGTGCGCGATCTCCGGTGCCTCGGTGCAGTGCGCCAGCCTTTCGGTGCCGCTCGACTACGCCCGCCCGTCGGGCCGGAAGATCACCCTGGCGCTGTCCATGGTCCGGGCGACCGCGCCGGCCGGCGAGCGGCAGGGTGACCTGCTGGTCAACCCCGGCGGCCCGGGCGGCCCCGGGCGGTACCTGGCCGCGCAGGTGGCCTTCAGCCTCGACCAGAAGGTGGCCTCCGAATACAACATCATCGGGTTCGACCCGCGCGGCGTGGGCGCGAGCGTGCCCGCGCTGCACTGCGACCCGTCCTTCTTCGCCGGGGTGCGGCCCGACTACATCCCGGCCAGCCAGGCCGCCGAGCAGGCCATGCTCGGCAGGGCCAGGGGCTACGCCGCCGGCTGCGAGCGCCGTTTCGGCTGGCTGCTGCCGTACATGACCACCGCGGACGCCGCCAGGGACATGGACTCGATCCGGGCGGCGCTGGGCCAGCAGAAGATCAGCTACCTGGGCTACTCCTACGGCACCTACCTGGGCCAGGTCTACGCCACGCTGTTCGGCCATCGGGTGCGGCGGATGGTGCTGGACAGCACGGTCGACCCGCGGGGCGCCTGGTACGCGGACAACATCTCCCAGGACTACGCGTTCGAGGGCCGGATCCAGGCGTTCTTCGCCTGGGTCGCCGCCCACGCCGCCGCCTACCAGCTCGGCAGCACCCGCGCCCAGGTACAGCGGGCGTGGTACCGCGCCCGGGCCGAAGTGGCCGGGCACCCGATCGCCGGCCCGCACGGCCCGCTGATCGGGCCGGACGAGTTCGACGACACCATGCTGCAGGGCGGGTATACCGACGCGTACTGGCCCGGGCTGGCGGCCGCCCTCTCCGGCTACCTGCACACCGGGGCCACCCGGGGGATGATCGGCGAGTACCAGGCGATCGGCGGGCAGAACGAGAACGAGTTTGCCGTCTACAACGCCGTCGAGTGCAGCGACGTCAGCTGGCCGCGCAACTGGGCCAAGTGGGACGCCGACACCCGGCGGGTGTACCGCACCGCGCCGTTCCAGGCCTGGGACAACGCCTGGTTCAACGCCGCATGCGCGTTCTGGCCGGTGAAAGGCCCGGCCCGGCCGCTGGCCATCAAGGGAGCCGGCCTGCCACCGATACTGATGATCCAGGGCTCGCTCGACGCCGCCACCCCCTACGCCGGTGCGCAGGCAGCCCACCGGCTGCTGCCGAGCGCGCGGATGGTCGTGGTCGAGGGCGGCGGGAACCATGGGCAGTCGCTGCAGCAGCCGCCCAACCTGTGCGTCAACAATTACCTCAACGACTATCTCGCGACCGGCGCCCTGCCGCGCCGTCCCGGGCTCGTCAACACCACCTGCCCGGCGCTCCCGGACCCGTCACCGAACGGCTGAGGCAGCGCCGGGCCCGGCGCACGCGGCGTGCAGGGGCAGGCCCGCGCGCACCCCTGGCTGAGCCGGGCCCGGCCGTGTCGGCCGGGCCCCGCTGGGGCGCCAGGAGTGTCCTTCGTGCCATGCCCGGCCGGCCGGCCGATACGCTGGATGAGTGCTGCGCACCAAGGCAGAGCGATCTTCGGCACTCCGCCTGCTCGATGAACGCGACCTCGGCGAGGTACTCGCCCTGTGCGACCGTGACCCCGTCGTCAACGTGTTCGTCAGCTCCCGCCTGCACGAGGCGGGGCTGGACCTGACCCGGCTCGGCGGCCAGGTCTGGGGCTACGAGCCGGGCGGCCAGCTCGTCTCACTGTGCTACGTCGGCGCGAACATGGTCCCGGTCGCGGCCACCCCGGAGGCCCTCGCGGCGTTCGCGGGGCGCGCCCGGATGATGGGCCGCCGCTGCTCCTCGATCGTGGGGCTGGCCCCGGACGTGATGACCCTGTGGGACGCGCTGCGGCCGTACTGGGGCGCGGCGCGCGAGGTCCGGGGCAGCCAGCCGGTGATGCAGATCTCCGGGCCGCCGGCGGTGCCGCCGGACCCGCTCGTCCGCCGGGTCCGCCGAGAGGAACTCGACATCCTGCTGCCTGCCTCGGTGGCCATGTTCACCGAGGAGGTCGGCATCTCGCCGATCGGCCCCGATGGCGGGGGCGCCTACCGGTCGCGGGTGCGTGAGCTGATCGACGCCGGCCGCGCGTACGCCCGGATCGAGGACGGCCGGGTCGTGTTCAAGGCGGAGATCGGCTCGGTCACCCCGCTGGCCTGCCAGGTGCAGGGTGTCTGGGTGCGGCCGGAACTGCGTGGCCGTGGCCTGGCCGAGGCCGGCATGGCCGCGGTGGTCGACGACGCGCTGCGCCGCGTGGCCCCGGTGGTCTCCCTGTACGTCAACGACTACAACCAGCCCGCCCGCGCCGCCTACCGGCGGGTCGGCTTCACGCAGACCGCGACGTTCGCGTCCGTCCTGTTCTGACCGCGATGCCCGGGCCCGACGCCGCGACAGCCGTGACCGCCTGTGGTCATGCGGCCAAAGCCGCCGCCCCGCACATCGCCGCCGCCCCGGGCGAAGCCGTCAACGCGGCGCTGCAGGGCATGGCCAAGCTGCTCGGCGAGGCGGCGCCGGCGGTCCTCGCCGCCAACGCCGCCGACGTCACCGCGGGCGAGGCCGCGGGCCTCGGCCGCGGGCTGCTGGACCGGCTCACCCTCGGCGAAGCGCGGATCGCGGAGATGGCACGCCAGATTTCGCTGCTCGCCGGCGCCCCCTTCCCGCCCGTCCAGCGGCGCCTCCGCGAGCTTCCTGACGGCCTTTTTCTTGCCGAACGACGCGTCCCGGTCGGTGTGATCGGCGCCAACTACGAGGCCCGCCCGAATGTCACGGTGGACGTGGCGTCGCAGTTGCTCAAGTCCCGCAACGCGGGCGTGCTGCGCACCGGGGCGGCGGCGCTGCGCTCGGCCACGGCGCTGTTCGACCACGTGATCTCGCCGGCCCTGGAGCATGCCGGGATGGACCCGGGCGCACTCCAGCTGGTCAGGTCCGCCGACCGGCAGGCGGCGACGGAACTGGTGGCGCGGCCGGGCCTGATCCCGCTGGTGATCTTGCGGGGCAGCGGGGACACCACCCGCGCCCTCGCCGCCGAGGCCGCCAGGCACGGGGTCCGCACGCTCGCCCACGCCGACGGCGGCGGCGTGCTCTACCTGGACCGCGCCGCGGACCCGGCGCTGGCCGCCGAGTTGATCACCGCCAGCTTGGACCGGCTGGGGGTGTGCAACCGGCTGAATCTGCTCCTGGTGCACGCGCAGGTGTGGGATCAGATGGTCGCGGTGGCGGAGGTGGCGCTACGCGGCCGCGGCGTGTCGGCGTCCATGCCCCCGCACGACCACCCGCTCGGCCACGAGTGGGCGCTGGATTCCGGGCGCGAGGCGACCGTGACCGTGGCACCCGTGGACGGCCCGGCGGAGGCGGCCGCGGTGGCCAACCAGGAAACCTCCGGGCTGGCGGCCAGCGTGGTGACCGCGGACCCGGACGCCGCCCGGGCGTTCCTGGGCGCCTACGCCGGGACGGGTGCGTTCTGGAACGCCAGCACCCGCTTGCTGGACGGGTTCAAGCTGCGCGGCGTACCGGAGACCGGGATCAACGTGGACCACGTGCCCGGCCCGCGCGGCCCGGTCACCTTCGAGGACCTGTGCCTGCGCCAGTACGTGGTCACCCCCGTCGGCGGCGACAGCACCCCGCCCCCCAACTCGTGGTGATCATGTCGTTGTGGCCCACCCACCGACAGAACTTCCATGATCATGGCCACTTATCACGTGAGCGGTGCGGTCTGGCGCCCGGTTTGCGCGGTTTGGGGGCACGGCTTGCGTGATATCACGCGGAAGGTACGGGCGGCGGCGGCCGGGGCGCCTTCGGATTTGGTACGCCATGCCCGGGTACGCCACCTCCATGATCTTGTGAGGTTGTTCACAAATGCTATGAACAGAATCACTTGATCATGGAACTCAGGGCTGTTTCGGACTGGCCCGCCACCTCCCGTGGGCCCAAGCCCCATGATCATCGCTTCTTTAGGAGTCGCCTCGGAACAAACCGCAGGTTCTGGCGGCATGTCAGTACGGCGGCCTGGGCCGTTGGGGGATCGCGCCGACGGTTTGTTCGTCTGCGGGCCCTTACGGGGGACAGGCTGCCTAGCGTGGGCTGACGAACGTGCCGCGCCCGGGCACCGTGTAGGCAAGGCCGGCGTCGACCAGGACCGCAACGGCCTTGCGTACCGTGCCGACCGCCAGGCCTGGCTGGACCGCAACGTCGGGCCCGATCCAGCCTGACCGGGTCCCCCTGACCGATCCCGCCAGCGCACCGGGCCGGTGCGCGGGTTCCCGCGGCTACGCGGCCGCGCCGGTGACGATCTCTATGACGTACGCGTCGATCGTCTGCCGGCGCGTCGCCGCGGCGATCGACACCCGGTGGTGCCCGTCCTCGACGAAGTGCCGCCCGCCGACCCGGTACACGCGGATCGGCGGGATCGGCTCACCGCGCCGCTGGGCAAGCGCCAGCCGTTGCCAGCGGGACCGGATCCGGTTGGTGGTGGGCCGGAACCGGTGGTCGAAGTCCTGCCGCGGGTCGAGGGTGCCGACGATCGTGGCCAGCTGGATCGTCTGCAGGCCGAGCGAACGCTCGCTATGGGTACCGAGTTGGCCGGCCACCTCGTGCAGCGTCGGCAGCCGCCACGCGCTTTCCGGCCGGTGCCGGATCCAGTTGCCCAGCCGGGCCACGGTCTGGCGATGGCGGGCGCGCAGGAAGTCGTTCTCGACATCCGCTAGCGGGAACCCGGTATCCATTCTCTGGCCTTTCGCGCTCCACTATCCAGGTTAGGTTAGCCCGCTGGTGCCGGCGCTGGGCCGGGCGCAGGCTGGAGGCCATTCAGGGCGGCGGTGACGATGTCCTGGACGAATCGGTCGGTCAGCGGCGCGTGCCCATGCAGCAGCCGGTGCCACAGCGGGCCGTAAACCAGGTCAACTGCCACCTCGAGGTTGGTGCTGGCGGGAATCTCACCGCGCTCGACGGCACGGCGGAACACGGCCCTGGCCTGGTCCCGGCGCGGCTCGACCAGGCGCTTGCGGTACTCGGCGGCGAATGCCGGGTCGGTGTGCACCTCGGTGAGCAGCGCGGCGATGACCCGGGCGTAGGGGTGGCCACGAACGGCCCTGGCCCAGGGGCGCAGCAGCGCGAGGAGATCACCGCGCAGCGAGCCGGTGTCCCGCGGATCCGGCTGGAACGCGGCCCACTCGGTGTACAGGGCGTCGAGGGCCAGCGTTTCCTTGGTGGGCCACCAGCGGTAGATGGTGGCCTTGCTGACCCCGGCGCGCTCCGCGACCACGTCCATGCTGACCGCGGACAGCCCGCGGGCCAGGAGGAGTTCCGCGGCCGCGGCGAGGATGGCCTGATGCGCTTTCTCGCTGCGCGGCCGGCCACGCGAGGGCGCCTGGGCGGAGCCGTTGCCGCCGGCTGACGGGGCGCCTGGGCTGACCTGGGCCCTGCCGGGCCGGCCGCGCCGCTGGGGCTGCGAGGTCATGGCGCCGTCACGCTGCCTTCGGCCTGGTGCTGGACGTGTTTTCGGGGAGCTCAACGGCCCCGGTGGGCGGGGGCGGAGCCGCCGCCGAGGCGGCCAGCACCCGGAACAGGCCGGCGATGTCGCGGTGCCCGAACCCCAGCTTCTCGGCCTGGCTCAGCACGCTGTCGGCGGCCGCCGCGGCGGGCAGCGGCACCCGGGCTTCGCGGGCGGTTTCCAGCGCGAGGCGGATGTCTTTGTGCATTAGCTGCACGTCGAACCACGCCCGCTCGGGCAGGTCGAGGACGAGGGGGACGCGCGCCTGGAGCATTGGCGACCCTATCGCTGATTCCGTCATCGCGCGGGCGGCGAGCACGGGGTCGATCCCATCGCGCTCCGCCAGCAGCAGCCCCTCGCTGAAGGCGAGCATCTGCGCGGCGAGGCTGATGTTGATCGCCAGCTTGAGCATCAGCCCCTGGCCGTTCCCGCCGACGTGGGTGACGCTGCGGCCCAGGCGGCGCAGCAGCGGCGCGACCTTCTCGAACGCCTCGGTGGGGCCGCCCGCCATGATCGAGAGCGTGCCGTTCTCCGCCGCGGGGACGCTGCCGGAGACCGGAGCGTCGATCATGGTGGCTCCGGCCTGGCGAACCCGCCGGGCCAGTTCGCGGCTGGCCCGCGGGCTGACCGTGCTCATGTCGATGTAGATACTCCCGGGCCACAGCCCGGCCAGGATCCCGTCCGGGCCGGACGTGATCGCCGTCAGCGCGCCGTCGTCGGTGACCATGCTGAACACCACCTGCGCGCCCACGGCGGCCTCGCGCGGCGTGTCCCGCCAGGTCATCCCCTGCTCGATGAGCGCGTTGGCCGTGGCCTTGGTGCGGTTGGTCCCCTGTACCTCGTTGCCCGGGAGCAGGCGGCCGGCCATCGGCGCGCCCATGGATCCCAGGCCCACAAATCCGATCGTGATCATGGCGTCCTCCTCAGTTACCCGCTTCCGGCCGCGGCCGGATGGCGCGTCTCTGGCAAACAAAACTATACCATCAGTTTCGATTATGGTAGCACACGGCCCTGCGCCGTTATTCCCGGTCGCGGTGGGCCGGCCGCCAGAGGGAGCGCGGGAGGCAGGTGCGCCAAGCGGGCCAGGGAGGGCGCGGCCGGCCGGGCCTGGCGCAGGGCCTCAGCGAGCTCACCTGACCAGCGTCGGCCGCTGGCCGGCCGCCGGGCCGGGGGTGTGGCCGCGCAGCCGGGTGAACACGGGCACCGGCGGTGCGATGGCGCCGTGGGCAGCGTGCAGCTGGCTGCCCAGGGCCGCCGCACCGGTGGGCAGAAACGGCCCGAGTTCGGCGGCGAGGACACGGCAGGCCCCGGTCAGGATGCTGAGCACCTTGTCCAGCCGGGTTGACGCCGCGTGATCGCCGCGTTCCGCCCGGCGGGCCAGTTCCCAGGGCCGCTCGGTCTCGGCGAGCCGGTTGCCGGCCTGCACCACCGACCAGATGGCATCGGTCGCGGCGCGGAAATCGAACCGCGCCAGGGCCTGGTCGATACGATGCGGCAGCGCCTGGCAGCCGGTGACCAGTTCGGTGCCCTGCGCGGTCTGGCCGCTGGGCGTGGTGAACTGGCCGTGATGGTGCGTGTGGACCAGGGTGAGGGTGCGGTGCACCAGGTTGCCCAGCCCGTTGGCCAGGTCGCTGTTCGCGCGGCTGACCAACCTCTCGACGGTGAAGTTGGTGTCACCGTGCCGGGCAACCTCACGCAGCAGCCACCAGCGGACCGCGTCGGCGCCGAACCGGGCGGTGAGCTCGGCGGGGGAGACGGCGTTGCCGGCGCTCTTGGACAGTTTCGCCCCGTTGACGCTCAGGTACTCGTGGACGTAGATGGCTGTCGGCAACGGCTGCCCGGCGGCCAGCAGCAGCGCGAGCCAGTAGACGGCGTGGAACCGGGTGATGCCCTTGCCGACGACGTGCACCCGCTCGCTGGAGTTCACCCACCAGTCCCGGTAGGGCTGTTCGTCGGCGCCGCCGTAGCCCAGGGCGGTGACGTAGTTCGCCAGCGCGTCCCACCACACGTAGATGATCTGGCCCGGGTCGCCGGGGACCGGTATCCCCCACCCGTGCGCGCGGCTGGCCGGGCGGGAGACGCTGATGTCGTGCAGCCCGGCGCGAGCGAACGCGAGCACCTCGTTGCGCCGGGTGCCCGGTTCGATCCGGATCCGGCCGGAGCCGAGCGCATCGAGCAGCCCGCCGGTGTACCGGGAGAGCCGGAAGAACCAGTTCTGCTCGGTCACCGGTTCCGGTGCGACGCGATGCTCCGGGCACAGGCCGTCGGCCAGTTCTTCCGGCGGGTAGAACTGTTCACAGCCGGCGCAGTAAAGGCCGCAGTAGCGCCGTCGATAGAAGTCACCTCGGCTGGCACACTGCCGCCACAGGCGCTCCACCCCGGGCCGGTGCCGGGGGTCGGCGCTGGTCTTGATGAAGTCGTCGAACGACAACGCCAGCGGCTCGCGCAGCCCGTAAAACCGGGCCGCGTTGCTGGCCACGAACTCGCCGGTCGGCACGCCGGCCGCGTGCGCGGCGGTGACGTTTTTCAGCGCATTGTCGTCGGTACCGGTGAGGAACCGCACCCCCTGGCCGCGCAACCGCCGGTGCCTGGCCAGCACGTCAGCTTGCACGAGTTCCAGCGCGTGCCCCAGATGTGGTGCGGCGTTGACGTACGGAATCGCGGTCGTGATGTAGAAATTGCCGTTGCCTGTCACGGTGCCGCCTTCCGCCCTGCGTCAGCGGAGGCCGGAACGGCAACGAGCCCCCACATCGCAGGGGCTGTTCGATGGTTAATGGATCAGCGCACGCCGAATAGCCCTGCGAGAGGGCGCATCATCCGGTCCAGCGGCTGGTTCATAACCGTCAGTATCACACGGCGCGGGCTGCACCACGTAGCCGATTAGAGCCTGCCCGCAGATCGTGGGACCGGATCGTGGAGCCACATCCCGCCGGGATCGGGAACGGCCAGCTGGCGGGGAAATATCAGCCAAGGGGACCGGGGTACGGGCCGAAAAGCAGGTGAGTTCCTGGGCAGCGGTTGGTAGGCTCTTGGCTCTTGTGCCCGCATCCCGACCATCCTGAGGTGATGCCGCATGCCCTCGCCCAGCGGGACAGACGCCCCGCCCGCCCAGCCCGCCGGCTCAGCCCAGCCCGCCGGCCCTGTTCAGCCCGCCGGCCCTGTTCAGCCCGCCGGCCCTGTTCAGCCCGCCGGCCCTGTTCAGCCCGCCGGCTCAGCCCAGCCCGCCGGCCCTGTTCAGCCCGCCGGGTCCTCCAATCCAGCCAACCCCGCCGATCCCGCCAGGACCGCCGACCCTGTGCTCGCCGCCGAGCGTGAGCACCTCCGCCAGTCCCGCGAATACCTGCGGCTGATGCGGGAGGACGTACTATCGCTGCCCGCCCTGGGCGGCGACCGCGTCTCCATCGAGTACCTCAAGGCAGACCTCTATCACCGCGCCGAGGCCTTGCGCGATATCCCCGACGCCCCGCTGTTCTTCGGCAGGCTCGACTACGCCCCCGGCAGCGTTTGGGCTGAAGAAGGTGAGACGGGAGAGCGCGCGGAGCGCTTCCACATCGGCCGGCGGCACGTCCACGACCCCGGCGGGCGCCCGATCGTGATCGACTGGCGGGCCCCGGTGTCCCGCGCGTTCTACCGGGCCAGCCAGTCCGACCCGATGGACCTGGTGCGGCGGCGCAGGTTCGGGTTCTCCGGCGGTGACCTGACCGCGTACGAGGACGAGGAGTTCGGCGGCCCCGCCCGCGGCGCCGGGCAGCCGAGCAGGATCATGCTGGAGGAGATCGAGCGGCCGAGGTCCGGCCCCATGCGCGATATCGTGGCGACGATCCAGCCTGACCAGGACGACATCGTCCGCGCCGGCGCCGACACAACCGTGTGCGTGCAGGGGGCGCCGGGCACCGGAAAGACCGCGGTCGGCCTGCACCGGGTGGCCTACCTGCTCTACGCGCACGCCAAGGCGATGAAGCGCGGCGGCGTGCTGGTGATCGGGCCGAACCGCGCGTTCCTCGCCTACATCGGCAACGTGCTCCCGGCGCTGGGCGAGGTCGGGGTGAGCCAGGTGACGATCTCCGACCTGGTCGGCACCGTCGAGGTCCGCGCCACCGAGTCCGAGCGTGCGGCCCGCATCAAGGGCGACGCGCGGATGGCGGAGGTGCTGCGCCGGGCGCTGTGGGCCGGGGTGTCCGAGCCGTCCGAGGGGCTGATGCTGACCCGGGGCTCGCGGCGGTGGCGGGTGCCCGCCCACGAGATCGCCGCGCTGATAGGAGAACTGCGCGACCGCGGGGTCCGCTACGGCGCGGGGCGGGACATGCTCGGCCACCGGATCGCGCACGTGGTGCTCACCCGGATGGAGGCGGCGGGGGAGTCGTGCGACGACCGCACCCACGACGCGGTGCGGCGGACCCGGGAGGTACGCGCGCTGGTGGACGCGGTCTGGCCGGCCGCGGACCCGGTGCGCCTGGTGATGGCGCTGCTGTCCGGCCCCGAGGTGCTCGCGCGCGCCGCCGACGGCCTGCTGGACCGCGGCGAGCAGGCCGAGATCCGCTGGCCCACGGCGCCGCGCGGGCCCCGGTCGGCGCGCTGGTCCGCCGCGGACGCCGTGCTGGTGGACGAGGCCCGTGACCTTATCCAGCGGATCCCCAGCCTGTCCCACGTGGTCGTGGACGAGGCACAGGACCTGTCGGCGATGGAATGCCGCGCGGTGGGCCGCCGCTGTGCCACCGGCTCGGCCACCGTGCTCGGTGACCTCGCGCAGGCCACCACCCCCGCGGCGGTCGCCGACTGGCCCACCCTGCTCGGCCACCTCGGCAAGCCGGGCGCCGGGCTGCAGCAGCTGGACACCGGCTACCGGGTGCCGCGGCAGATCCTGAACTACGCCAGCCTGCTGCTGCCGCGGATCGCCCCGGGGGTCCCCGCGGCACGGTCGTTTCGCCAGGATCCGGGGTCCCTGACGATCACCGGCACCAAGCCCGGCGGCTTCCCCGGCGCGCTCGCCCGGGCCTGCACCGATGCCCTGGGCCAGCCCGGCTCCGCCGCGGTGATCGCCGCGGACGGCCAGGTGACCGCGCTGGCCCGGGCGCTGACCACGGCCGGGGTGCCGCACCGCACGCTGGGCATCGAGGGCCCCGGCGACCGGCTCACCCTGGTGCCGGTCAGCCTGGCCAAGGGCCTGGAGTTCGACCATGTGATCGTGGCCGAGCCGGCCGCCATCGCCGCCGGGCATTCCCGCGGGCTGCACCAGTTGTACGTCGCGCTCACCCGCGCGGTGTCCCGGCTCACCGTGCTGCACTCCCAGCCGCTGCCCGCCCCGCTCGGCTGACACCCCGGGTCCGCGCCGCTGGCGCAGGTCGCAGGCGGGAGCCGCAGGCGGGAGCCGCAGGCCTGAGCCGCAGGCCTGAGCCGCAGGCCTGAGCCACGTGGTCCTCGCCGTCCCGCAGCCCGAATCCCCCTGCGTGAGGCTCCAACCGCGGGCCTGGATTGTCGTCGTTGCCGTGGCGACGACACAAGAATGTCGTCGTTGCCGTGGCGACGACAAAGGAGCGCGGGGAGGTGGCCGGCGCGCGGCCCGGATAACGCGGCTGGCCGGATTTCTTCGCAATAGGTCTCCGTTAGTCCTTTGGAGGGCCCCGCCGGTGGGTCACCTGACGGCGCCGGCGCCATTCCGGCAGGTGGGCCTGTCATCGAAAAGGGGCAGACCGGCCGCCGCGCGCGGCGGCTGCCGTGCCAGGTGCCCCGCGTCCGGCGGCGAGCCTCCCGTGGCCGCCCGGCGGGGTGAACGGCGGGGTGAACGGCGGGGTGAACAGCGGGCGGCGCCGGCCGGTTCGGAATGGTGCAACCTTCCTCCGCTGCGGGTATTTCCGCTGTAGCATTACTCCGCGTTGATTATTCGTCACTAAGGATGACCTCGATGGCATCGATAACGCGGCCGAAGCGGGACGTTCCCGGGCTTCGTGACGCAAATCTGCACCGCCTCGAGCACCTGGCCGCAGAGTTGCGCCGTCAGGGCATGGCGGCGGATCTGGTCGTCGCGCTGGGCCGGATACCCAGGCTGGAGGTCGTGCACCCGGCCGGGCCGGCGGAAGACGTCTATGCCTGGCGCGGCCAGGACGGCACATGGTGGTTCTGGTGGTCCTGGGCCGAGCGGATCGCGGCCGCGGCCGACCCCGGCGGTGCCGCTGCCATGATCCAGCAGGTCCTGGGCCGCCGGTCCTGGGGATAACAGCAGCCCTGGCGGCCCCGAGGTCACCCCGGGTGCGGGGGCGTCGGGCTGCCGTGCGGCCGGCCGGACGGGCCAGGGGAGCCGCTCCCCTGCCGGGCCTGCCCGGGTGGCCTGGGCGCCGGCACGTCCAGCCCGGGGAAGGCGAGGGTGCTGCCCCGCCAGGCGGCCGCGCGCAGCGCCGCCGTCCTGGCCGCCCGGGCGCCGAACGCCCGCAGCCCCGGATCGGGCAGCCCGACCAGGCCCAGGTACGCCGCGCAGAGGCGGTCCTCGAGCACGGCCGCCAGCGCGACCGCCGCCGCTGCGTTATGTACCGCGAACGGCAGTTCGTACGCGGCCGCCGCCTCCTGCGGCTGGGCGCCGCGCGCGGCCAGCAGGCCGGTCAGGGCGTCCCTGGCGTTCTGGTGGGCGACCCAGTTCCGCACCGCCGCCGCGCGGCGCGCGCCGGCCAGGTGCGCGCCGGCCACCCCGTACCCGTAGACGGCGGAGTTCTCCGCGGCCAGCGCGCCCTGCAGCGCCGCGACGGCCGCCCGGGCGGCGGTCACCGGTGCCTCGCGGCGGTGCCGAGGACCAGCGCGTGCGTGGCCTCGGAGGCGGAGATGCTGGCCAGCAACTGGGCCAGCGACGGTGGAGCGGCCGCCAGGTGGGCCAGCAGCGCGGTGGCCGCCGCGTCCTCGGCGTCGCGCAGGTAGCCCAGCGCAGCCGCCGGGCTGCCCGGCACCGGGGCGCGGCCCGGCGCCGTTGCCCGGGGGGTCGGCAGCGGCTGCCCGCCCGGCGGGACGATCAGCCGGGCGCGCAGCCGGGACAGGTGGTCGTGGTGCTGGGCCAGCAGCGGGCGCAGCGTCGGGGCCAGCGCCGGCATCGCGCCGAGCACCGCGCCGTAGTACGCGATGAGCTGGCGCTCCACCGCGAGGGCGGCGCTGGCCACCGCCACGTCGGGTGCGGGCTTCGGCGGGCTGCCCAGCGCGGCGATGCCCTTGCAGCCGGTGGCGGCCAGTGGTACCGCCGCCGCCGCGGCGGCGAGCACGGCGCGCCGCGTCGCGTCCCGCGCCATCGTGCACCTCCGCTGCCCGTGCCTGCCGCGGCCGTCCGCCGCCACCACGGCACCGCTCGCGTCCACCCGCCGCCGCGCCGCAGACGCAGCGTAGCCGCGGGCTTAATCGTGCACCTCCGCTGCCCGTGCCTGCCGCGGCCGTCCGCCGCCACCACGGCACCGCTCGCGTCCACCCGCCGCCGCGCCGCAGACGCAGCGTAGCCGCGGGCTTACCAGCATCCCACGGCCGGGCGCCGGGCCCGCCCGGAACGACCGCCCGCCCCGGCCGGCGTTCCCGGCCAGGGCCCGCGGGCCGCGGTGGGCCCGGCGCGGACCCGGCCGGCCGCATCGGGCCTTGACCAGGTCAAGTTGCCCCCGGGTCCGGCTACGCTAGTAGCTGGCAGACAACAGCACAGGTCGCGGGCGAGGAGGTCGTGATGCACGGTGACTCCCGTCACGCACAGTCACGCCCCCGGCGCGGCAACGGGCCAGGCGCGGGCGGCACCGAGCCCGGCCGCGGGCCCGGCCCGCTGCCCGAGCCGGGCGACCTGGCGCGCGTGCTCGAGCCGGTGGTCCGTGCGGCGGGGATGGACCTGGAGTCGGTCCGGGTCAGCCCGGCCGGCCGGCGCCGGCTGCTGAAGCTGGTGGTCGACGCCGACGGTGGCGTCGGCCTGGAGGCGATTGCCGAGGTCAGCCGCGAGGTGTCGGCGCGCCTGGATGCCAGCGGCGCCATGGGCGAGGTTCCGTACACGCTGGAGGTGTCGTCCCCGGGCGTCGACCGGCCGCTGACCGAGCCCCGGCACTGGCGCCGGGCGCAGGGCAGGCTGGTCAGCGCCCCGCTCGCGGTGGCGCGCGGCGACGGCCCGGCCCGGACGGCACCCCCGCGCCGGCCGCCGGCCATCGAGGGCCGGATTCTCGTGGCCGGCGACACCTCGGTGACGCTGGACGTCGACGGTGACCGCGTCGAGCTTGATTACGCCGAACTCGGGCCGGGGCGGGTGCAGGTCGAGTTCGCCCGGCCTGGCGCCGGGGCCACCGAGGCCGGCCCCGTGCTTGGTCGCGCCCGGCCGGGGAACGGGGGAGGCCAGGATGGACATTGACCTGAGCGTCCTGCGCGGCCTGGAGAGCGAGAAGGACATCTCGATGGACCTGGCGATCAAGGCCATCGAGGACGCGTTGCTCGTCGCCTACCACAAGTCGGGCGACTCGGCCACCACCGCCCGGGTGGAGGTGGACCGCGGCACCGGGCACGTGACCGTGTGGGCCGCGGAGACCGGTGACGACGGCGAGGTGATTCGCGAGTACGACCACACGCCCGCCGGTTTCGGCCGGATCGCCGCCACCACCGCGCGGCAGGTCATCCTGCAGCGGCTGCGCGACGCCGAGGACGAGCTCACCTTCGGTGAGTACGCCGGGCGCGAGGGTGACATCGTGGCGGGCGTGATCCAGCAGGGGAAAGACCCGCGGGCGGTTCTTGTCGACCTGGGCAAGGTCGAGGCGATCCTGCCGCCCACCGAGCAGGTGCCCGGTGAGCGGTACGTGCACGGCGAACGGCTGCGGTGCTACGTGCTGCACGTCCGCAAGGGCTACCGCGGCCCGTCGATCACCTTGTCCCGCACCCATCCCAACCTGGTGAAGCGGCTGTTCTCGCTGGAGGTCCCGGAGATCGCCTCGGGTGCCGTGGAGATCGTCGCGATCGCGCGCGAGGCCGGTCACCGTACCAAGATCGCCGTGACGTCGCACCAGGGCGGTGTCAATGCCAAGGGTGCGTGCATCGGGCCGATGGGCAGCCGGGTCAGGAACGTGATGACCGAGCTGCACGGGGAGAAGATCGACATCGTCGACTACTCGGGGGACTCGGCGGAGTTCGTGGCCAACGCCCTGTCCCCGGCCCGGGTCACCCGGGTCAACATCATCGATGCCGACGCCCGGCTGGCCCAGGTGATCGTGCCGGACTACCAGCTGTCCCTGGCCATCGGCAAAGAGGGGCAGAACGCCCGGCTGGCGCACAAGCTCACCGGCTGGAAGATCGACATCCACTCCGACAATCCGGGCGGCACCGACCCCGCAGGCAGGCGGCCCGGAGGGGAGCACGATGCGAGCACCGGCGGGGACCGCGCCGCCCGGCCGGGCGGCAGCGCCGATCCGCGCGACGACCGCGGCGCCACAGATGCGCCGGCGCGGTAAGCTTACGTCCGGAATGGCCAGGCGGTCCTTGCCTACCCCGCGATCCAGGCCCACGGCCCGGACCTGTGTGGGATGCAGGGCCCGCGCGGCCAAGTCTGACTTGCTGCGCGTGGTCGGGCGCGGGGATGAGGTTGTCCCCGACCCACAGGCGCGGCTGCCTGGTCGGGGCGCCTACGTGCATCCGAGCCAGACCTGCTTCGAGCAAGCACAACGTCGGCGGGGGTTCAGCCGGGCGCTCCGGCTGCCAGGCCCCGCCGTGACCGCCGGGCTCGGGCAGTATCTGGCACAGTTGTGCGGGGGAACCCCGGACGGGGCCGCCCGGGGCGGCTAGCCCTGGGCGGGACGGAAACGGCGTTGCAGCCGGGAAAGCAGGATCCGATTGTGATGAGCGCCCGATGAGCATGCGGCGATGAACAGCAGAATCTGACGCCGGCCGGAGCTTCGCGCCCGGGCCGGCCCGATGGTCCGGCGACCCCGGACCGAGCAGAGGGAGCGCAGTGGCGAAGGTCCGGGTATACGAGCTCGCGAAGGAGTTCGGCGTAGAGAGCAAGGCCGTGATGGCCAAACTCCAGGAGATGGGCGAGTTCGTGCGGTCGGCGTCCTCGACGATCGAGGCGCCCGTCGTCCGCAGGCTCAAGGAAGCGTTCGCGGCGCAGGGTCCCAAGCAGTCCCCCGCACGCAAGGCCGATGGCCAGGTTGCCCCGGCCGCACCCAAGGCTGGCCAGGACGGGCAGAGCGCGCCCGGCCCGGCCCGCCCAGCAGGCACCCCCAGGGCGCCGTCACCAGGGCCCGTCTCGGAGGAATCAGTGGCCCCTCGGGCAGCGGGCGATGGTGCTTCGCCTGGCAGCGTTACCGCCGCGGAGCCCGCACCGGGCCCAGCGCCGGCCGCTCCCGCGGTCACCCCGCCGCGGGCCACGCCGGCCCCGGCAGCACCCGCCCCGCAGGTTCCGTTCGCCGCGCCCCCGGCACGGCCGGGACCCCCGACGTCCCAGCGCGGCGCGCCCCAGCCCGGGCCGCGTCCGGGACAAGGCGGTGCCCCGGCGCCCCGGCCCGGCCCGCGCGGTGCGCCCCGCCCGGGCCCGCGGCCCGGTAACAACCCCTACAGCCCGACCGCGACCGGGATGGGCCTGGCGCCCCGCCCGGCCCCGCCGCGCACCGGCCAGCCGGCGGCCCCGGGACGCCCTGGCGCCCCGGCCGGGCCTGGCGGGCCGCGGCCGGGCGGCGGGACCGGCCGGCCATCCCCGGCGGACGTGGCACGCCCCGGCGGCCCGCGTCCCGGCGGCCCACGGCCCAGCCCCAGCAACATGCCGCCGCGCCCGGCGGGCGCCCGCGGCGGGCCGGGCGGCCCTGGCCGCGGCGGTCCCGGCGTCGGGGCTCGCCCCGGTGGCGGCCGTGGCGGTCCCGGCGTGGGTGCCCGCCCCGGTGGCGGCGGCGCACCGCGCCCGGGCGGTGTCGGCGGTGGCGGCGGTGGCGCCGGGCGCCCCGGTGGCGGTGGCGGCCGCGGCCGCAGTGGCACCCAGGGCGCGTTCGGGCGCCCCGGTGGCCGGCCGTCGCGCGGCCGCAAGTCGCGCAAGCAGCGGCGCCAGGAGTTCGACAACATGCAGGCGCCGTCGATCGGCGGCGTGCAGATCCCCCGCGGCAACGGCCAGGCGATCCGGCTGTCCCGCGGCGCATCGCTGAGCGACTTCGCCGACAAGATCGGCGTGAACCCGGCGTCCCTCGTCCAGGTGCTGTTCCACCTGGGCGAGATGGTCACCGCCACCCAGTCGGTCAACGACGAGACGCTGCAGCTGCTCGGCGCGGAACTGAACTACAACGTGCAGGTCGTGTCGCCCGAGGAGGAGGACCGCGAGCTGCTGGAGTCGTTCCATATCGAGTTTGGCGAGGACGAGGGCGGCGACGCCGACCTCCAGGCGCGGCCTCCGGTGGTCACCGTCATGGGCCACGTGGACCACGGCAAGACCAAGCTACTCGACGCCATCAGGCACACCAACATGGTGGCCCGCGAGGCCGGCGGCATCACCCAGCACATCGGCGCCTACCAGGTCACCACCGAGGTGGACAGCCGGGAGCGCAAGATCACCTTCATCGACACCCCGGGGCACGAGGCGTTCACCGCCATGCGTGCCCGCGGCGCCGAGACCACGGACCTGGTCGTGCTCGTCGTGGCCGCGGACGACGGCGTGAAGCCGCAGACCACCGAGGCACTGAACCACGCCCAGGCGGCCGGCGTGCCGGTCGTCGTCGCGGTTAACAAGATCGACAAGGAGGGCGCGGACCCGGCGCGGGTGCGTGCCCAGCTCACCGAGTACGGCCTGGTGGCCGAGGAGTTCGGTGGCACCACCCTGTTCGTGGACGTGTCCGCCAGGGAGGGCATCGGCATCACCGACCTGCTCGAGGCGATCATTCTGACCGCCGACGCCGAACTGGACCTGCGGGCCAACCCCGAGCAGGACGCCCAGGGCGTGGCGATCGAGGCGCACCTGGACCGCGGCCGCGGCCCGGTGGCCACCGTGCTCGTGCAGCGCGGCACGCTCAACGTGGGCGACTCGATCGTGTGCGGCGAGGCGTTCGGCAGGGTCCGGGCGCTGCTCGACGAGAACAACGAGCCGGTATCGGACGCGCCGCCGTCCCGGCCGGTCCAGGTGCTCGGGCTCACCGCGGTACCCGGCGCCGGGGACAATTTCCTCGTCGTGGCCGACGACCGGGTGGCGCGGCAGATCGCTGAGCGCCGCGAGGCGCGGGAGCGCAGCGCGCAGTTCGCGCAGCGCAGGCCCCGGGTCACCCTGGAGGACCTGGAGTCCGCGCTCAAGTCGGGTGAGCGCGAGGAACTGCTGCTCATCATCAAGGGCGACGTGTCCGGGTCGGTGGAGGCCCTGGAGGACGCGCTGCTCAAGATCGACGTGGGCGAGGACGTGGTGCTCCGGGTGATCGGCCGGGGCGTGGGCGCGATCACCCAGGACGACGTCAACCTGGCGATCGCCTCCGAGGCCGTGATCGTGGGCTTCAACGTGCGGCCGGCCGGCCGGGCGGGCGAACTCGCACAGCGCGAGGGCGTCGACATCCGCTACTACACGGTCATCTACCAGGCGATCGAAGAGATCGAGGCCGCGCTCAAGGGCATGCTCAAGCCCGAGTTCGAGGAGGTCCAGCTCGGCACCGCCGAGATCAGGGAGATCTTCCGGGTGCCGCGCGCGGGCAACATCGCCGGCAGCATCGTGCGCTCGGGCGCGATCCACCGCGGCAGCAAGGCACGCCTGGTCCGCGACGGTGTCGTGGTCTCGGAAAGCCTCACGGTCGAGTCGTTGCGCCGGTTCAAGGACGACGTCACCGAGGTCCGCGAGGGCTACGAGTGCGGCATCGGCATCGGCTACAACGACATCCACCTCGCCGACGTGATCGAGACCTATGAGATGCGGGAGAAGCCGCGGAACTAGGCACCCGGGCGTGTACCTCGGCGCGCTGACGCTGGACGTGCTGCTCGGCGACGTCCGGTCGCTGAAGCAGAAGCGTTCCGCGGTGGCCTCGATCGTCGCCGAGGTGCGCAGGCGCCACCCTGGCGTCGCCGTGGCCGAGACCGGCAGCCTCGACCGGCACCGGCGGGCGGAGATCGGCGTGGCGGCGGTGGCGTCCACGGCGGCGCACGTCACCGAGGTGCTCGGCGCGTGCGAGCGCTTGGTCGCGGCGCGGCCGGACATAGAACTGCTGTCCGCGCGGTTCCGCCTTGTGACCGAGGAGGAGGAAGGGCCATGACCGACACTGGCCGGGCGAGCAAGCTGGCCGACCGGATCGCGCAGATCGTGGCCGAGATGCTGGAGCGCCGGGTGAAAGACCCACGGCTCGGTTTCGTCACGGTCACCGACGCCAGGCTCACCGGGGACCTTCGCGAGGCGACGGTCTACTACACGGTCTACGGGTCGCCGGACGACCAGGCGGGCACCGCGGCCGCGCTGAAGAGCGCCACCGGGCTGATCCGGTCCGAGGTAGGCCGGCAGACCGGGCTGCGGCACACCCCGTCGCTGTCCTTCGTCCAGGACACCCTCCCGGAGGGGGCGCAGCGGATGGAGGAACTGGTGGCCCGGGCGCGCGCCGCGGACGAGGCCCTGGCCCAGGCCAGGGAGGGCGCCCAGCCGGCCGGTGACCCCGACCCCTACCGCGTCCCGGCCGCCGCCGGGGAGGACGAAGACGACGGCCCCGGGGAGGCAGATGACTGAGCACGCCGGCGACGGGCTGGTCATCGTCGACAAGCCCGGCGGGATGACCTCACACGACGTGGTGGCCAGGATCCGCCGCCTGGCCGGGACCCGGCGGGTCGGCCACGGCGGCACCCTCGACCCGATGGCCACCGGCGTGCTGATCGCCGGGATCGGGAAGGCCACCAGGCTGCTCGGGCACCTGACGCTGGCCGAGAAGGAGTACCGGGCCACGATCAGGCTCGGCCAGGCGACCGACACCTGTGACGCCGAGGGCCAGGTCATCTCCGGCGCCCCGGCCGGTGCGCTCACCCTGGAGGCGGTCCGCGCCGCGGCGGTGCCGCTGACCGGCGAGATCCAGCAGGTGCCACCGGCGGTCAGCGCGGTCAAGGTCGCCGGCACGCGCGCGTACCGGCTGGCCAGGGCCGGAACCACGCCGGGCCTGGCACCCAGGGTGGTGACCGTCAGGTCGTTTTGCGTGCTATCGGGGCGGCGCACCGGGGACCTGCTGGACGTCGACGTGACCGTGACCTGCTCAAGCGGCACCTATATCCGGGCGCTCGCCCGGGACCTCGGCGCGGCGCTCGGCGTGGGCGGGCACGTGAGCGTGCTCCGCCGGACCCGGGCCGGTGCCTATGACCTCAGCGCGGCGCGCACCCTGGACCAGCTGGAGGCGGACCTGGCGCTGATACCGCTGGCCCGGGCCGCCGCCGACGCGTTCGGCTCGCGGCGGCTGACCGGCGAGGAGGCGCGGCGGCTCGCCCACGGCGGGCGGCTGCCCGGCGGTGCGGCCGCGGGCACCGGCCCGGCCGCGGGCACCGGCCCGGCCGCGGGCACGGGCCCGGCCGCGGCGTTCGGCCCGGACGGCACCCTGATCGCCCTGGTCGAGGAGAAGGACGGCGAGATACGGCCCCTGGTGGTGTTCGCTCCCGGCGCGAACTGATCCGCCCCCGGCACGAACTGATCCGCCCACCGCGCATGGCAGGCTTTGACCAGGAGCGCGAGGCCGCCCCGGGCACGGGGCCCGTGGGCGAACGGCAAAGGAGCAGCATCGTGGAGCGCTGGATGGGTCTGGGCGAGGTGCCGGCAGCCTGGGATCCCTCCGTCGTCACGATCGGCGTGTTCGACGGTGTCCACCTGGGGCACCAGCGGATCGTGGCCAGGGCCCGCGCGGCCGCCAGCGAGCTCGGCATGCCGCTGGTCGTGGTCACGTTCGACCCGCACCCGGCCGGGGTGATCCGGCCGGGCTCCCATCCGGCGCTGCTGAGCAGCGTGCGGCGCCGGGCTCAGCTGCTCGGCGAGCTGGGCGCGGACGCGGTGTGCGTGCTCGCGTTCACCCCCGAGTTCTCCCGGTTGGAGCCGGAGGATTTCGCCCGCACGGTGCTGGCCGACCGGCTGCACACGCGGCGCGTCGTGGTGGGGGAGAACTTCCGGTTCGGCCACCGCGCCGCAGGCGATCTCGCGCTGCTGGCCGAGCTGGGGGAGAAGTACGACTTCCGTGCCGAAGGCGTGCCGCTGCTGGCGCAGGACGGGGTCACGGTGTCGTCCAGCGAGATCAGGGACCGGGTCGCCGCCGGGGATGTGGCCGGCGCGGCGCGGGGCCTGGGCCGGCCGCACCGGGTGGAAGGCGTGGTGGTGCGGGGCGAGCAGCGCGGCAGGGCGCTGGGGTTTCCCACGGCCAACCTGGAGACCGAGGCGCACACCGCCATCCCGGCGGACGGCGTGTACGCCGGGTGGCTGTCCCGCCTCGACGCCGGCGGCCAGGAGGCGGAGCGGTGGCCCGCGGCGATCTCCGTGGGTACCAACCCGACCTTCGGCGGCCGCCACCGTGTCGTGGAGGCGTACGCGCTCGATCGCGACGACCTCGACCTCTACGGGACGCACGCCGCCGTTGACTTCGCGGCCCGGCTGCGCGGCATGACCCGGTTCGCGGCGGTGGACGAACTCGTCGCGCAGATGCGCCAGGATGTCGCCGCGGCCCGTGCGCTGGTCACCGCGGCCGGCTGAGGATGCGGGAGAGCCCTAGCGGTCGTGGCACCGTGGTACCTTAATTGGTGGCCGGCATCGCCGGCCGGGTCGGCTGCGCCCTCAGGCGGCCGGCATCAGGGGCATCCAGAACCGCCTGAATCCCGCCCGCGCGGAGGGGTTTGGCGCGCGAGGGGGTCCCGGCAGATCAGCAACGAAGATAAGGAACGCACGTGCCGCTGGACACAGCAGTAAAAAAGGAGATCATCGCCGGGCACGCGACCAGTGAGGGTGACACCGGTTCGCCGGAGGTCCAGGTCGCATTGCTGACGCGACGGATCAACGATCTCACCGAGCACCTCAAGGTACACAAGCACGACCACCACAGCCGCCGTGGCCTGCTGCTGCTGGTCGGCCGGCGCCGCCGGCTGTTGAAGTACCTGATGGGCAAGGACATCGAACGCTACCGTGCCCTCATCCAGAAGCTGGGCCTGCGCAGGTAGGCTCGAGTCTGGGCACGGCCGTAACACAATTTTACAGAGAGCAACATCCCGCGGCCCCGGCTCCGGAGTGCGGAGGGTGCCTTGGGCCGGTCCTCGGTAGTGGTTCTCGGGTCGGGTGCTTGACGCGGCGGGCAGCCGCGCGCCCGGGCCGAGGGCTTCGATCGAAGACCGGCCGGCGGCCATTTGCCGGGCCAGCGATGGCCCGGAGCGCTACCGGCGGAAGGCGGGACGCGGGACCTCAGTCAAGGAGGTCTCACCCGTGGAGGGTGTGCATACCGCCGAAGCCGTCATCGACAACGGCTCCCTCGGCATGGTCACTATCAGATTCGAAACGGGCCGGCTGGCCAAGCTCGCCGCCGGGTCCGCCGTCGTCTACCTTGACGACGAAACCATGGTCCTGTCCGCGACCACCGCGTCCAAGCACCCCAAGGAGGGGCTGGACTTCTTCCCGCTCACCGTGGACGTCGAGGAGCGGATGTACGCGGCGGGCCGGATCCCCGGCTCCTTCTTCCGGCGGGAAGGCCGGCCGTCCGAGGACGCCATCCTCACCTGCCGGCTCATCGACCGGCCGCTGCGCCCGTCGTTCGTGAAGGGGCTGCGCAATGAGGTCCAGATCGTCGAGACGATCATGGCCCTGCACCCGGAGCACCTGTACGACGTGGTCGCGATCAACGCCGCTTCGCTGTCCACCCAGCTCGCCGGGCTCCCGTTCTCCGGCCCGATCGGCGGCGTCCGGGTGGCGCTGATCAAGGGCGAGTGGGTCGGGTTCCCCACCCACACCCAGCTCGAGGACGCGACCTTCGACATGGTGGTCGCCGGCCGGGTGCTCGACGACGGTGACGTCGCCATCATGATGGTCGAGGCCGAGTCCACGCCGCGCACGCTGGTCCTGCTCGCCGACCCCGGCAGCGGCGCCGCCGAGCCCACCGAGGAGACGGTCGCCCAGGGCCTGGAGGCGGCCAAGCCGTTCATCAAGACCCTCGTCGAGGCGCAGCAGCGTGTGGCCGCGGAGGCCGCCAAGGAGACGGCCGAGTTCCCGGTGTTCGCCGACTACGAGGCGGACGTCTACGACGCGGTCGCCGCGGAGGTGTCCGACGAGCTGGCCAGGGTGCTGGCCATCGCGGGCAAGCAGGAGCGGGAGACCGAGACCGACCGGATCAAGGCGCTGACCGCCGAGAAGCTCGCCAGCCAGTTCGAGGGCCGGGAGAAGGAGATCAGCGGGGCGTTCCGCGCGGTCACGAAGAAGCTGGTCCGGGAGCGGATCATCAGCGACGGCGTGCGCATCGACGGCCGCGGCCTGGCCGACATCAGGCGGCTGTCCGCGGAGGCGCACGTGCTGCCGCGGGTGCACGGCTCGGCCCTGTTCGAGCGGGGCGAGACCCAGGTGCTCGGCGTCACCACGCTGAACATGCTCCGGATGGAGCAGACGATCGACACGCTCAACCCGGAGCGCACCAAGCGGTACATGCACAACTACAACATGCCGCCGTACTCCACCGGTGAGACCGGCCGAGTGGGCTCGCCCAAGCGGCGTGAGATCGGGCACGGCGCCCTGGCCGAGCGCGCGCTGATTCCGGTGCTGCCGACCAGGGAGGAGTTCCCGTACGCGATCCGGCAGGTCTCCGAGGCGATCGGCTCCAACGGCTCGACCTCGATGGGGTCTGTCTGCGCCTCCACGATGGCCCTGCTCGACGCCGGTGTGCCGCTGCGCGACATGGTGGCCGGGATCGCCATGGGCCTGATCCACGAGGGCGGCCAGTACGTCACGCTGACTGACATCCTCGGCGCCGAGGACGCGTTCGGCGACATGGACTTCAAGGTGGCCGGCACCCGGAACGTGATCACCGCGCTCCAGCTCGACACCAAGCTCGACGGCATCCCGGCCTCGGTGCTCGCCGCGGCGCTCACCCAGGCCAAGGCGGCCCGGCTGACCATCCTGGAAGTGATGCGCGAGGCGATCGACGCGCCGGCCGAGATGAGCCCGTACGCGCCGCGGATCATCACGATCAAGGTGCCGGTCGACAAGATCGGCGAGGTGATCGGCCCCAAGGGCAAGATGATCAACTCCATTCAGGAGGACACCGGCGCCGAGATCACCATCGAGGACGACGGCACCATCTACATCGGTGCCACCGACGGCCCGTCCGCCGAGGCCGCGCGCACGGCGATCAACGCGATCGCCAACCCGCATATCCCCGAGGTGGGGGAGCGCTTCCTCGGCACCGTGGTGAAGACGACCACGTTCGGCGCGTTCGTGTCGCTGCTGCCCGGCAAGGACGGCCTGCTGCACATCACCCAGATCCGCAAGCTGCACGGCGGCGCCAGGATCGAGAACGTCGACGACGTGATCAAGGTCGGTGACAAGATCCAGGTGGAGATCCGCGAGGTCGACGACCGCGGCAAGCTGTCGCTGGTGCCGGTCGAGGTCGTGGAGCGGGAAGCCGCGGCCGGCGTCACCGACGACGGCGGCGGCCGGGACCGCGGCGACGGGCAACGCGGCGACCGGGACCGGGGCGACCGGGACCGCTACCGCGGCGACCGCGACGGGCACCGCGGCGAGGGTGACGGCAGTCACCGCACCCGCCACCGTGAGCGGCGGCACCGCGACTCATGACGGTGACCACCCGGCACGAGGGCGACGATGCCGTGCGCCGCTCGGTCCTTCCCGGCGGCCTGCGCATCGTCACCGAGTCACTGCCGGCGGTCCGCTCGGCGGCCGTCGGCATCTGGGCCAGCGTGGGCTCCCGCGATGAGGACCTCGATCACGCGGGAGCCACCCACTACCTGGAACACCTGCTGTTCAAGGGCACGAGCAAGCGGACCGCGCTGGAGATCTCGGCCGCCATGGACGCGGTCGGCGGCGAGCTGAACGCGTTCACCGGCAAGGAGTACACCTGCTACTACGCGCGGATCCTCGACGCGGACCTGCCACTGGCGATCGACGTGCTGGCCGACATGGTGACCGGGTCGCTGATCGAGCAGAAGGACGTGGACGCCGAGCGCGGCGTGATCCTCGAAGAGATCGCGATGAACGAGGACGAGCCCTCGGACACCGTGCACGAGGCGTTCGCGGCGCAGCTTTTCGGCGACACCCCGCTGGGCCGGCCGATTCTCGGCTCAGTGGCCTCGATCAACGAGATGACCAGGGAGCAGATCGCCGGTCACTACGCGGCCAGGTACACGCCGCCGGACCTGGTCGTCGCGGTCGCGGGCAACGTGGACCACGACGCGGTCGTCCGGCAGGTCGCCGGCGCGTTCGGCGGCGCCCTCACCGGACCGGCGGAACCGACGCCGCCGCGCCTGGCCGCCACCGACCACCGCCTCGCGGCCGGCACCGGGGTGCGCCTGGTGCCGCGCACAATCGAGCAGGCCAACCTGGTGCTCGGGTGCGCCGGGATGTCCCGGGCCGACGACGACAGGTTCGCGCTCGGGGTGCTTAACGCGGCCCTGGGCGGCGGCATGTCGTCGCGGCTGTTCCAGGAGGTGCGGGAGAAGCGCGGGCTGGCCTACTCGGTGTACAGCTTCGCGTCGCAGCACTCCGACACCGGGATGTGGGCCACCTACATCGGCTGCCTGCCGGCCAAGGCCGACGAGGTGCTGGCGATCTGCCAGGAGGAGATCGCCAAGGTCATCTCCGGCGGCCTGACCGACGCCGAACTCGACCGGGGCAAGGGCCAGTTGCGCGGGTCGCTGGTCCTCGGCCTGGAGGACCCGTCGTCGCGGATGAGCCGTCTCGGCAAGTCGGAATTGGTGTACCGCCGGCTGGAACCGGTGGACGAGATCCTCGCTTCGATCGAGGCGGTCACCCACGACGACGTGCGCCGGGTGGCCGCGGAGGTCCTGGGACGGCCCAAGGTGCTCGCCGTGGTCGGCCCGTTCGACGACGACACCCCCTTCGCCGCCGCGCTGGGCTGACACCGGCCGGCCCCACGCCACGGGAGAACGGCAGGCAGTCATGATCAAAGTGGGTGTGCTCGGCGCCCGGGGGCGCATGGGCTCGCAGGTGTGCCGGACGGTCGAGGGCGCGGACGGCCTGGAGGTCGGCGCCGCGGTTGACGCCGGCGACCCACGGGACCCGCTGACCGCGTGCGACGTCGTGGTGGACTTCACCCACCCCGGCGCGGTCATGGACAACCTGCGGTGGTGCGTCGGCAAGGGCCTGGACGCCATCGTGGGCACCTCCGGGTTCGACGAGCGCAGGCTCGCCCAGGTACGCGAGTGGCTCGCCGCCGCCCCCAGTGTCCGGGTGCTGGTCGTGCCGAACTTCTCCGTCGGCGCGGTGCTCATGATGCGGTTCGCGGCGCAGGCCGCCCGGTTCTTCGCCTCCGCCGAGGTGATCGAACTGCACCACGCCGGCAAGGCCGACGCACCCTCGGGCACCGCCTCGCGCACGGCCACGATGATCGCCGAGGCGAGGGCGGCGGCCGGGCTCGGCACGCCGCCGGACGCCACCGTGTCCGCGCTGGAGGGAGCAAGGGGCGCCACGCTCGGCGGCGGGGTCCACGTGCACTCCGTCCGGATGGCCGGCCTGGTCGCCCACCAGGAGGTGCTCTTCGGCGGCCCGGGAGAGGTGCTCACCATCCGGCACGACTCGCTGGACCGGGCCTCGTTCATGCCGGGCGTGCTGCTCGCGATCCGTGGCATCGCGTCGCTCCCGGCCGGCCTGACGGTGGGCCTGGACCCGTTGCTGGGCCTGGACTGACCGGGATCCCGTCCGCTGGCCAGGTGCTCGGGTTCGCGGTGCCGGCCGGAACTCGTCGGCGGCCTCGGCGGGCTCACCATGATCGGCCTGGGCGTCACCCTGGCCCTCACCGGCCGCAAGGACTGAAACAGCGGTAACGGTACGACGCGCAGGCGACCGTGGCGGCGTTCGCCGGGCGGCTCCAGGGCGCCGCCGACCTGGACGCGGTCCGCGACGACCTGGCCGGTGCCGTGCTGCGGGCGCTGGAACCCGCCCACGTCAGCGTGTGGCTCAGCCCCGCCCCCCACACCGAGCGCGCGGGCTGAACCAGCCAAGCCGGCCCGCCCGCCGCAGGCCGGCCCCGGGTGGCCGCCTCCGGGCGGCCGGCCCGCGGGCCGTCAGGGCCGGCCCATCGTCGGGGCGTGCGTGATCAGCATGGAGTCCGGGGGGACGAGATCCACGCCATCTGGGTCGTTGAGGTAGCCCGGCGCGGTGCCCGGGACCCCGGTGTGCCCGTACTGCCACACGATCTTGTTCGTGACCGGGTCGATCACGATCACCCGGTGGTTGTAGTCGTCGTTGACCAGGATGTCCCCGTTGGGCAGGGGCAGCGCGAGCGACGGGTGGTTGAGCCCGCCGAAGCGCCACAGCAGCCGGCCCTGGGGGTTGAACTCGACCACCTGCCCGGCCGGTGAGTAGTCCGCGGTCAGGTACCTGCCCGGGTACACCTCGTTGGTGTCGGAGGGGTAGGCGACCCCCGGCGGGTGCGTGGCCCAGGCGACCCGTCCGTTCAGCGACATCTGCGTGGCCCAGTCGCCGTTGATCTCGCTGATGATGTAGCTGCCGTCGGTGGCCGGGAAGGCCCCGTTCGGGCTGCCGAACAGGTGCGGCGGGTCGTGCCCGCAGACCCCGGTCGTGCCGATGACCCGGCTGGGCCGGTGGGCTTGCCGGTATGGGGGCGGGAGCAGCAGAATCCGGCAGTTCTTGATGTCGGCGGTGATCAGCCCGCCGCCGGGCAGCATCATCGCGTCGTCGGGGTTGGACACGAAGTTGGCGCCGCTCCCCGGCACTCCCGGTGTCCCGTACCGGTAGATGATCTTGTGCTTGGCGATGCTGATGACGCTGACGACCGAGTACTCCTCCTCGGTGGCGATGATGTCCTTGCCGTTGGGCGAGAAGAAGGCGTCGTCGGGCAGCATGAAGTGCTGGCCGGCCGCCAGGTCGCCGGGGCGCGGGAACTGCCACCGGACCCGGCCCCGCGGGTCCACGATGAGCAGCCTGTTGTTCCAGTCGTCGGCGATCAGGATGTCCCCCGGCAGCACCGAGGGATCCGAATGGGGCGCCAGGTGCCCCCTGCCGCGGGCGGGCCGTAGCCACGGGGCGCCGCCCAGGGACCCGTCGATGAACGCATCGGTGTGCACGCCCGGGCCCTCGCCGGGTGCCGCCGGAGGGCCGGTTCCCGGAAACGCGGCGGTCTGCGGGACCAGCCGCACCTGGGCGACCATCGGGACCTGCCGGTTTCCGTCGCTCCCGCCCACGACGAACGCGGTGCCGCCGATCACCGCCGAGGCCGCGTTGCTGACCGGGACCGGGAGTACGCCCGCGGCGGCCACCGCGTGGCGGGCCGGGTTGTAGGCGAGCACCGTCCTGGTCGGCGCCGGGCTGACGCCGGTCTGGCCGCCCGCGATGAGGATCTGGCCGCCAAGGACGAACGCCGTCGCCCCGGTGACCGGGGCGGGCAGGCGGCCGACGACGGCCGCGCGGCCGGTGCCGACGTCGATCCGCTGAATGGCCCGGCTCGGCCCGGCGGGGGTCTGGCCGCCGAACACGTAGATCTGCCGCCCGGTCCCCGCCACCGCGGCGTACCGGGCCGGCACCGGCAGCCGGGCCACCGTCCGGAACGCCCTGCCGTCGCGGGTGGCGAGCACCGCCGCGGCATAGGCGGCGCCATCGTAGCCGCCGATCAGGTAGGCGGTGCCGGCCAGGGTGACCGAGGACAGGTCCGAGCGCGGCCCGGGAAGCTGGCCGGCCACCGCGGCGGTGCCGCGGCCGCGCAGCGACTGCACGGTCGCCAGGCTGGCCACCACGCCGCCGCCGAACAGGTACGGCGTGCCGGCGAGCAAGGCCCCGGCCGCGTCGTGGCTGGCCGCCGCCAGCCGCCCGGCATGCGTGGTGCGGCCCGTCACCGGGTCGAGCCTGGTGACGGTGCGCGTGGTGACGGACCGCTGGTTCAGGCCGCCGATGATCAGCAGGTTCTCGCCGCTGGCCAGCACCACTTCGCGGGAGATTCCCCAGGGAAGCTGGTAGGCCGCCGGGGTGACCTGGACCGCCAGCGGCTCGCGGGCGGCCGGGGCGGGGACCGGGGCACGCGCGGGAGCGGCGGCCCGCCGGTGCGCGGCGCCGGCCGGGCCCGCCGGACCCGAGCAGGCGGCGACCAGGCCCAGGCACGCGCCCGCGGCCACGAGGATGAGCCGCCACCGGGGGGTTCCGCGGACGAGCTTTCCTGGCCGGCCAGCGGACACGGCGGCGTTCCTCCTCGTGCGGTGACCCGGCTGCCGTGGCCCGGTGTGCCGGGCCACGGCAGGCTCAGCGGGGGCGCTGAGACGGCGGCGCTCTCCCGCGGGCGAACGAGCGGGCGGATCCGGGGGGTTCCCGCCGGGGAGCGGAGTCTGCTCTCAGCCTCGCATGATCGCGGCGCCCGAGGCGGGGCAATCGCACATTGTGAGGGTTATCTCACACTCCGGAGTATAGAGCGGACTCAGCGGCGGCTGCTACCCACTCAGGCGGTCCGCATGCCGGCAGCCTCGCCCAGATCCAGCTCGGCCACGCTGACCTCGCGCATCTTGTACTTCTGCACCTTGCCGGTGACGGTCATCGGGAACTCGCCGGAGATCCGCAGGTAACGCGGGATCTTGTAGTGCGCGATCTTGCCGGTGCAGAACTCGCGCAGTTCCCCCAGGGTCAGCGTCTCGCCCGGGCGCAGCTTCACCCAGGCGCACAGCTCCTCGCCGAACTTGGCGTCCGGCACCCCGATCACCTGCACGTCCTCGATGGCGGGGTGGGCGTAGAGGAACTCCTCGACCTCGCGCGGGTAGATGTTCTCCCCGCCCCTGATCACCATGTCCTTGATCCGCCCGGCGATGTTCAGGTACCCGGCGTCGTCCATGACGGCGAGGTCGCCGGTGTGCATCCAGCGCGCGGCGTCGATGGCTGTCCGGGTCTGCTCCTCGTCGTCCCAGTAGCCGAGCATCACCGAGTACCCCCGGGTGCACAGTTCCCCGGGGGTGCCGCGCGGCACGACCCGGCCGGTCTCCGGCTCGATCACCTTGACCTCGACGTGCGGGTGCACCCGGCCCACGGTGGACACCCGGCGCTCCATGTCGTCGTCCGCCCGGGTCTGCGTGGACACCGGCGAGGTCTCGGTCATCCCGTAGCAGATGGTCACCTCGGCCATGTGCATCTCGCTGACCACGCGCTTCATCACCTCGACCGGGCACGGCGAGCCGGCCATGATGCCGGTGCGCAGCGTGGAGAGGTCGTAGCCGGCGAAGCCGGGCAGCGCCAGTTCGGCGATGAACATCGTGGGCACGCCATACAGCGACGTGCAGCGCTCCCGCTGTACCGCCTCGAGCGCGGCGGCCGGCTCGAACCCGGGGGAGGGGATGACGATGCAGGCCCCGTGCGTGGTGCAGGCGAGGTTGCCGAGCACCATGCCGAAGCAGTGGTAGAACGGCACCGGGATGCAGACCCGGTCGGCCTCGGTGTAGCGGCAGCCCTCCCCGATGAAGAACCCGTTGTTGAGGATGTTGTGGTGCGACAGCGTCGCGCCCTTGGGGAAGCCCGTGGTCCCGCTGGTGTACTGGATGTTGATCGGGTCGTCGAAGGCCAGCCCGGCCTCCCGCGCGGCCAGCGGGTCCCCGCCCCCCACCCGCCTCCCCGTTCCCCCTTCACTATCCCTCTCCGGTGCGCTCACGGCCCCGGCCGCCAGCGCGTCCCACTCCGGTGAGCCCAGGTAGACGACCTGCTCCAGGCCGTCAAGATCGCCGCTGACGTCCCCGATCATCGCCCGGTAGTCGCTCGTCTTGAACGACTCGGCGCTGACCAGCATCCGGACGCCCGACTGCCGCAGCACGTACGCGAGCTCGTGGCTGCGGTAGGCGGGGTTGATGTTCACCAGCACCACGCCCGCCTTCGCGGTCGCGTACTGCAGCAGCACCCACTCCGCGCAGTTCGGCGACCAGATGCCGACCCGGTCGCCGGCCTCGATGCCCGCCGCGATCAGCCCACGGGCGAGGGTGTCGGTGTCCGCGCCGAACCGGGCGTAGGTCCACCGGCGCCCGGTGGGCACGTCCACCAGCACCTCGCGGCCGGGATGCCGCGCGGTGACCCGCCGCAGGTTGTCCCCGATCGTCTCGCCGAGGAGCGGGTCGGGCGACGCGCCGTGGCTGTACGACAGCCGGGCCGTTCCGGTCATGGTCAGACCCCTTCGTGAGCTCAATGGCACCCATAATTCCCGTTGCGGGCCGCGGTGAATAGCCCGGCAGGCACCCACGCGCCAGCGCACCCACTACGCTGCGTCACGACGTGCCGGGGTTCCCCCGCGCCGCCGTGCGACGTGGTACCACCGGCCGAGGGGCAGCCGGGTGCCGCGGCGCGGCGTTCCGGCGCGGCGGCACGTGCGCCGCGGCGGACCAGGGCGTGGCGCGCCGGTCGTTTTGCCGTCAAATACGGATCGCCAGGCCGAGGGTGAGCAGCGCGCCGAACGCGAGCTGGAGCCGGCCGGTCTGCCCGAGCGCGCCGATCAGCGCGGGGCCGCCGGCGCCGGCCCGGACCGCGCGGACCGGCGGCAGCGCCAGCGGGACCGCGGCCAGGGTCAGCAGGGCGAGCGGCCGCGCCAGGGCGATCAGCGCCGCCACCGCGAACGGGGCCAGCGCGCAGCCGGCGTACAGCACGCGGGTGCGCGGGTCGCCGATGCGGACCGCCAGGGTGCGCTTGCCCGCCACGGTGTCGGACGGGATGTCGCGCAGGTTGTTGATCACCAGCAGCGCGCAGGCGAGCAGCCCGACCGGGACGCTTGAGCCAAGCGCGAGCCAGGTCAGGCTGCGGACCTGCACGAAAGCGGTGCCGACCACCGCGGCCAGGCCGAAGAACGCGAACACCGCCACCTCGCCGAGGCCGCGGTAGCCGTACGGGTGCCGGCCGCCGGTGTAGGTCCACGCGGCGGCCACGGCGGCCGCGCCGACGGCCAGCAGCCACCACGCGGTGGTGGCGGCGAGCACGAACCCGGCCAGGCAGGCGACCGCGAAGCTGGCCACGGCGGCGACGGCGACCTGGCGGGGCGGGGCCAGCCCCGCGGCGACCAGCCGGACCGGGCCCACCCGCGCCTCGTCGGTGCCCCGGATGCCGTCGCTGTAGTCGTTGGCGTAGTTCACCCCGATCTGCAGGGCCAGCGCCACGGCCAGCGCCAGCAGGGCCCGCCAGGCGGAGAAGTCGCCGTAACCTGTGGCCACGCCGGTGCCGACGGCGACCGGGACCAGTGCCGCCGGCAGCGTCCGCGGCCGGGCGCCGGCCAGCCAGTCCCGGGCCGTGGCCATGCTCGGCTCGGGCTTACTTGCCGGGGCCGAGCAGGCTGAGGTCGCGCACCGCCCCGGTCGAGGCGGACGTGGCCAGCGCCGCGTAGACGCGCAGGGCCTCGCTGACCGGGCGCTGCCGGCCGGCCGGGCGGTACCCCCCGAGAGTGGCCAGCAGCGTGTCCCGGCGCGCGGCGAGGTCGGCGTCCGGCACGTCAAGCCGGAGCTCACGGGCCGGGATGTCGATCACGACGGGGTCGCCGTCCTGCGCCAGGGCGATCATGCCGCCCGCCGCCGCCTCCGGTGCGATGTGGCAGATGGACAGGCCGGACGTGCCGCCGGAGAACCGGCCGTCGGTGACCAGCGCGCAGGCCCGGCCCAGGCCCTTGCCCTTGAGGAAGCTGGTCGGGTACAGCATCTCCTGCATGCCCGGGCCGCCGCTGGGGCCCTCGTACCGGATGACCACCCCGTCGCCCGCCTTGACCTGGCCGCCGAGGATGCCCTCCACGGCCGCCTCCTGGCTCTCGAACACCACGGCCGGGCCGGCGAACCGGAACAGCTCCTGCGGGACGCCGGCGGTCTTCACGATCGCGCCCTCGGGGGCCAGGTTGCCGTACAGCACGGCGAGGCCGCCGTCCTCCGAGTAGGCGTGCGGCAGGTCCCTGATGCAACCGCCGTCGCGGTCGGTGTCCAGGCCGGCCCAGCGGGCGCTCTGCGAGTACGGCCGGGTGGTGCGGACGCCGCCGGGCGCGGCGTGGAACAGTTCCCGCGCCTGCTCGGTCACCGTGGCCGAGCGCAGGTCCCAGGCGCCCAGGAATTCGGCCAGCGAGGAGCTGTGCACGGTGTGCACCCCCCGGTTGAGCAGCCCCGCCCGGTCAAGCTCGCCGAGGATCGCCGGGATGCCGCCCGCCCGGTGCACGTCCTCCACGTGGTAGTTGCTGCTCGGCGCCACCTTGCACAGGCACGGCACCCGGCGGGACAGCTCGTCGATCTCCTTGAGGCCGAAACCGACCCGCGCCTCGTGGGCGGCGGCGAGCAGGTGCAGGATCGTGTTGGTGGACCCGCCCATGGCCACGTCCAGCGCCATCGCGTTCTCGAACGCGTCGCGGGTGGCCACCGACCGCGGCAGCACCGACTCGTCGTCGTCTTCGTAGTACCGCCTGGTCAGCTCCACCACCAGGCGGCCGGCCCGGTCGAACAGTTCCCTGCGCGCGGTGTGCGTCGCCAGCGTGGTGCCGTTGCCCGGCAGGGCCAGGCCGATGGCCTCGGTGAGGCAGTTCATCGAGTTGGCGGTGAACATGCCCGAGCAGGAACCGCAGGTGGGGCAGGCGGCCTCCTCCAGTTCGGCGAGCCGCTCGTCGGACACCGAGGGGTCGGCCGAGGCGATCATCGGGTCGATCAGGTCCAGCCTGGTGACGCCGTCGGTGGCCTCCCCCCCGGCCCGGGCGACCCCGGCCTCCATCGGGCCGCCGGACACGAACACGGCCGGGATGTTCAGCCGCAGCGCGGCCATCAGCATGCCCGGGGTGATCTTGTCGCAGTTGGAGATGCACACCACGGCGTCGGCACAGTGCGCGTTCACCATGTACTCGACGGAGTCGGCGATCAGCTCCCGGCTGGGCAGCGAGTACAGCATCCCGCCGTGCCCCATCGCGATGCCGTCGTCGACCGCGATCGTGTTGAACTCCCGAGGGATCGCGCCGGCCGCGCGGACGGCGTCCGCGACGACCTGGCCCACCTCGCGCAGGTGCACGTGCCCGGGGACGAACTCGGTGAAGCTGTTGGCCACCGCCACGATGGGCTTGCCGATGTCCTCCCGCGCGACGCCGGTGGCGCGCAGCAGCGCGCGGGCGCCCGCCATGTTGCGTCCGTGCGTGACCGTCCGGGACCTCAGCGGCGGCATTGTGACCCCTCCAAGCTCTGGAAGCTTTCAGCGTACCGGTGCCGGGGCACCCCGCTGCGGCGGTCAGTCACCGGGCACTGAGGATTTCGTGCAGCTTGGCAAGAAGGGTGGTTTCGGAGAACGGCTTCTCGATCAGGTGAACGCCGGGTTCGAGGACGCCCTGCGCGCCGAGGAGGCCCTGCGTGTAGCCGGACATGAACACCACCCGCGCGGCGGGCTGGAGGGAACAGACCTTGTCCGCCAGTTCCTTTCCCTGCATGTGCGGCATGATCACGTCGGTGAGGAGCACGTCGATGTGCTCCACTTCGCTGGCGAGGAGGTGCAGCGCCTCGTGGCCGCTGGCGGCCGCCACGACGTGGTAGCCGTTGCGGTCCAAGATCCGGCGCGTTACCTCGCGCATGGCAGCCTCGTCCTCGACCACCAGGATGATCTCACCGTGGCCGCGCTGAGTCTCGGCGCGCTGCGGCGGCGTGGCCGCGGCGGGGGCCTGCTCGGTGACGGGCAGCAGCGCGGTGAGAATGGTGCCGATGCCGGGTTCGGAGTAGAGCCGCACGTGCCCGCCGGCCTGGGTGATGATCCCGTACACCGTGGCCAGGCCGAGGCCGGTTCCTTCGCCTTTGGGCTTGGTGCTGAAGAACGGCTCGAACACCCGCTCGATGACGTCCTTGGGTATCCCGGTGCCGGTGTCGCTCACCTTCGTGGTCACGTACCGGCCGGGGGACAGCCCGGCGTAACCGGCGGCGGCGGCCTGGTCGATGTCGGCGCTGGCGGTCTGGATGACCAGTTTCCCGCCGCGCGGCATCGCGTCGCGGGCGTTGACCGCCAGGTTGACCAGGACCTGCTCGATCTGCCCGGGGTCGGCCAGCACCAGGGGCAGGCCCTCGCCCAGGTCGGTGATCAGCTCAATGTGCTCGCCGAGGGTGCGGATCAAGAGCTGCTCGACGTTTTCGACCACGTCGTTGACATTCAGCACCCGCGGCTGGATCACCTCCTGGCGGGCGAACGCCAGCAGTTGATGGGTGAGGCCAGCGGCCCGCTCGGCGGCCTGCTGGATCTCGCCGATGTCGTCGCGGACAGCCTGCCAGCGCCGGTCCGGAAGTTCTTTGGCGACCTCTTCGCCGACGAATGTGGCGTAGTTGGAGATGACGCCGAGCAGGTTGTTGAAATCGTGGGCCACCCCGCCGGCGAGCTGGCCCAGGCTTTCCAGCCGCTGTGACTGGTGGATCTGCCTCTCCAGCTTGTCGCGCTCAGCCTGGGTGCGCAGCCGCTCCCGCTCGGCGGCGATCTCCAGCCGCTCGGTCGCATCCCGGACCACAGCGGTGACAAGCAGCCCTTCATCGGTGTCCATGGCCGCCAATGAGACTTCGGCGGGGAAGGTGCTGCCATCACGGCGGCGCCCGGCCAATTGCATATCAGCGCCCATCGGGCGGGGCCGGGGATCAGCCATATACCTCGCCCGGTGGCCGGGATGAACGTCACGCACCGCATCCGGGACCAGCATCTCCACCGGCTGCCCGACCAGCTCATCCCGGCCATACCCGAACAGCCGCTCGGTCTGCGCGTTCACCAGGGCGATCCGGCCGTCGGCGTCCACGCACACCATCGCGTCCGGAGCCGCCTCCAGCAGCCCACGGAACCTGGCGCCAGCGCGCTGCCGCTCGGTCACGTCCCGGGCCACGGTAGCCACGCCGACGATGGCCCCGGACTGGTCGGCGATGGGAGACAGTGTCAGTGACACCTCGACCGTGGTCCCGTCCTTGCGTTGCCGCCGGGTCTGGTACTGCTCGACCCGTTCCCCCCGCGCGGCCGCGGCCAGCACTTGGGCCTCCTGTTTGCGGTCCTCCTCCGGGATAAGCACCTCGATGTGACGGCCGATCATCTCCTGCGCCGTGTACCCATACAGCCGCTCCGCGCCCGGGTTCCAGCTCGTGATCACCTGATCGAGAGTCTTGCCGATCACCGCATCGTGCGAGGACTGGATGATCGACGCCAGTTGCGCAGCCGTTTCCGCCGCTCGCCGCCGCTCGGTCACATCCCGGACCGCCGCTGACACCAGGATGCCCCGCGCGGTGTCGATGGCCGACAGGGAGATCTCGGCGGGGAAGGTGCTCCCGTCGCGGCGGCGCCCCGCCAGCTCCATCCCCGCCCCCATCGGGCGCGGCGCGGGGTCGGCCACATACCCGGCCCGGTGGCCCGGATGAACGTCACGCACTGCATCCGGGACCAGCATCTCCACCGGCTGCCCGACCAGCTCATCCCGGCCATACCCGAACAGCCGCTCGGTCTGCGCGTTCACCAAAGCGATCCGGCCATCGGCGTCCACGCACACCATCGCGTCCGGGGCCGCCTCCAGCAGCCCCGCGAACCGGGCCTCAGCACGCTGCCGGTCGGTCACATCCCGGACTGCTGCCGTGACCAGCATCCCCCCATCGGTCTCGATCGCCGACAGGGAGATCTCGGCCGGGAAGGTGCTCCCGTCGCGGCGGCGCCCCGCCAGCTCCATCCCCGCCCCCATCGGGCGCCGCGCGGGGTCAGCCACATACCCGGCCCGGTGGCCCGGATGAACCTCACGCACCGCATCCGGGACCAGCATCTCCACCAGCTGCCCGACCAGCTCATCCCGGCCATACCCGAACAGCCGCTCGGTCTGCGCGTTCACCAAAGCGATCCGGCCATCGGCGTCCACGCACACCATCGCGTCCGGAGCCGCCTCCAGCAGCCCCGCGAACCTGTGATCGTCGAGACGCTCCACGGCCATCCCCCCCACGTGGTCGGCCAGTTACTCAACGTCCAGGCGGGTGCGCATCTCCGGTTACCCCGCCCGGGCGGCGCCCAGCACCGCGCGCGCCTTCTCCAGGAGCGCCCGGGTGGTGAACGGCTTGGCGATGAACGCCATCTCGGAGGAGATCGTCGGGCGTGACATCGCGGTGCTTGTCCAGCCGGACCGGGCGTGCGAGCTGGCGCCTATGCGGGCCGCGCTGCGGCGCGGGAACCGGCCCGGCTCGCGGCATGAACGTTCATATCCCCTCCACAGGGCCAACACCCATAGTTACGTAGAATCACGTTATCACTACTATGAGTAATGAAACGAGGCTCCCAAACCTGGGCCAGCCACATCGCCATGATCATGAAGCCGGGCTGTTTCGTCGACGGCAGGGGGCGCGGTTGGTGGCAACACGATATATCGTGGATGCATGGGAAGATTGCTTCTGATCGTGCTGGCAGGGATCGCCGCGTTCATGCTCCTCGGAGTCGTGGTCTCGGCGCTGCACTTCATCTTCTGGATCGCCGTGGTGGCGCTGATCGTCGTCGTGGGGATGCGGCTGACCGGCGGCGCCCGGCGCTGGTCCCGGCGGTAGCCGCTACGGCGCTGGCCGCTACGGCGGCCGCCGCCTGAAACCCGCCGCTCAGACGGCGGGGGGAAGCACCTGCGCGGCGATCTCACAGATCGCCTCGATCTGGCGTTCGTCCAGGTAGCCGCTCCGGCTGTAGGCCTCGCGGCGCAGGTACTTGCGCAGCCGCCGGCCGCAGAACACGTCGACGCCGCTGATCCGCACCACAATCCACGGGACAGCCGGGCCGTAGATCACCATGGCAGGCCGGGCGGTGATGGGCTGCCCGAGCGCCGCACCGATCAGGCGGCCCGCCGCCTCCGCCTCCCAGCGCGCGTGCTCCAGCCGCGCCGCCTGGTCCCGGGGGCCGTGGAACAGCTTGCCGCCCCGGGTCGCGCGCACCGGCAGCCGCCGGTCCCAGACCTCCGAGTCCACCGCGTAGATCCCCGCCGGCCCCACGACCAGGTGATCGATCACCTGGTCGGTGCCGGGAATCGCCCGGCCGTGCAGCGACAGGTATCCCGCCGAGCCGAGCCTGGCCAGCCGCCGCTTGGTGCGCCGCCGGGCCGACGACGCCCGGGCGGCGGGGGAGAAGGCCGGCGAGACCCGGTAGGAGAACAGCGCGCCGGCGCCGAGCACCAGCCCCGCGCCGATCAGGCCGGCCGGCCAGCCGATCAGGGCCCCCGCGAGGCCACCCACGGCGACCGCGGACCCGGCCCGCCACAGCCACCACCGGTGCCGTCGGCCGAGGGCCATCCCGGGGGACAGGAAACGGAACGGCATCACGTCCGCGCGCAGGTGGTCCTGGCCGAGGATGCCGGTCATGCCCTGGGTGGTGCTGATCGTGGCGGTCACCACCGTCACCCCGGCCTGGCCGGCGTCCAGGCCGGCGACCGGCACCGCGGGCGCCAGTGGGGCGACGAACGGCTTGAACGGCACCAGGGGGACGGTCTGCGCAGGCAGGTCCGGTTCCGCCAGCACGGCCGCCCGCCCGGGAGCCGGCACGGGCGCGCTCGGCGGGGCTTGCGCCGACGTTCCCGGTCCCGCCGCCGCGTCCCCGGCCAGCACTTGCGCGTCCCCGGCTTGGGCCTGCGCTTGCGCGTCCCCGGCTTGGGCCTGCGCTTGCGCGTCCCCGGCGGGCCCCGCCTGCGCACCCCGCACGGCTTGGGCCTGCGCTTCCGCGTCCCCGGCGGGCCCCGCCTGCGCGTCCCCCGCGGTTTCGGCTTGCGCGTCCCGTGCGGCCCTGACCTGGGCCTCCCAGTCGGCCTGCGGGTCCCAGCCGCCCGTGCGCGGCTCAGCCACCGGCCTGTTGCCACAGCGTAGTCATACGACTACGTTACGAGATATAGGGCCCGGAGCCCTGCATTGCCGCGTCACGCCCGGCGCGGCCGCCCGGCGCGCAACCGCCCGCGGTGCATGCGCCCGGCGCATGAACCGACCGGTGCCGCGGCCGCCCGGATGCGCGGCCGCCTGGGCGCCGCACCGGCCGGCCCGCGATGGCTTCGGCCAGGCCGAGCGGCTACCGTTCGGAAGCGTGACCCAGATTCATGACCTGACCGTGCGGGAACTGGCCGCCGCTATTCGCGGCCGGGACCTTTCGCCGGTTGAGATCACCGCCCATTACCTCGACCGGATCGAGGCGCTGAACGCTCGCGTCGGCGCCTTCTACACGGTGACCGCCGACATGGCGCGTGACCAGGCCGCCGCCGCGGAGAAGGCCGTGGCCCGCGCCGCCGATACCGCCGTGCTGCCGCCGCTGACCGGCGTGCCCATCCCGATCAAGGACCTCAACATGGTTGCCGGGGTCCGGCAGACCCTCGGCTCCCTGGTGTATGAGGACAACGTCCCGGGCGAGAGCGACTACGTCTCCGCCGCGCTGCGGGCGGCGGGGGCGGTGATGCCCGGCAAGACGGCCACGCCCGAGTTCGGCCTGCCCTGTTACACCGAGACCAAGATCGGGCCGCCCGCGCGGACCCCGTGGGACCTGTCCCGGTCGGCCGGCGGGTCCAGCGGCGGGGCGGGCGCGGCGGTCGCGGCCGGCCTCGCCCCGGCGGCGCAGGGCAGCGACGGCGGCGGGTCGATCCGGATACCGTCCAGCGTGTGCGGGCTGTTCGGGATCAAGCCCACCCGCGGCCGCATCTCCTCGGCGCCGCTGGTCCCGGACCTGTTCGGGCTGGGCATCGACGGCCCGCTGGCCCGCACGGTGACCGACGCGGCGCTGCTGCTCGACGTGATGACGGGCAACCAGGACGGCGACATGTACACGACGCCGCCGCTGCCGGCCGGCGAGACGTTCCTCGGCCACGCGAGCCGGGACCCCGGCCGGCTGCGGATCGGGCGCACCCTGGTCCACGCGGTCGAGGGCGCGGGCGTGCACCCCGATTGTGTGGCCGCCTACGAGGACGCGAGCGCGCTGCTCGCCAGCCTCGGGCACGAGGTCATCGACATGGAGCCGCCGTTCGGCCCGGAGGTCGTGCCGGCGTTCGAGACCCTCTGGTACACGATGGCCACGCTCGCGCCGGTGGACCCCGCGCGTGAGGACCGGCTGCTGCCGCTCACCCGCTACCTGCGCGACCGCGGCAAGGCGATACGCGGCCCCGAGCTCATCCTCGCGCAGGCGTATCTGCAGCTCATGGTCCGCGGGGCTTGGCGGACACTGAACGATTACGACGTGGTGCTCACCCCTACCCTGGCTCAGCCGCCTGCCCCGGTGGGCTACTTCGACCAGGTCTCCCCGGCGGAGAACTTCGAACGGCAGAAGCAATTCACCCCGTTCACCGCCGTGTACAACGTGACCGGGCAGCCCGCGGTGAACCTGCCGCTGTACTGGACCGAGGGCGGGCTGCCGATCGGCGTCATGCTGGCCGGCCCGATGGGCGGCGAGGGGCTGCTGATCTCGCTGTCGGCCCAGGTGGAAGCCGCCCGGCCGTGGAAGGACCGGCACCCGCCGCTTTGGTAATCACCCGGTCCGGAGGTGATCCGATGGTCGCGGAGCGGCGCGGCCGGCTGGCCGGCCGGGCCGTCCACGCCGCGGTCGCGCTGTGCGCCAGCGGCGGCCTGCTCGCCCTGCTCGCGTTCGGCTACGGGCCGGTGCCCGCGCTCGGCCGGGCGCTCGACCCCGGTCACGGAGCCTGGGCGTCGGCGGCCGGCGGCTTGCCGGTCCGCTCGCGGACGCTGGCCCTGCCGGGTTTGGCGCATCCGGTCTCGGTGACGTTCACCAGTCACGGCGTGCCGTCGATCCGGGCGTCCGGCGAGGGCGACGCGTTCCTGGCGCTCGGCTACCTGCACGCCAGCTTCCGGCTCGCCGAGATGGACGCCGAACGCCGGCTCGGCGAGGGCCGTGTCGCGCAGTTGGCCGGGCCGTCGGGGCTGGCTTCGGACAAGTTCGAGCTGCGGCTGGGCCTGTTGCGGACCGCGCAGCAGGAGTGGGCCGGCATGCCCAGGTCCAGCCCTTCCGCCCAGGCGCTGCTCGCCTACTCCCGCGGGGTGAACGACTACCTGGCGCAGGTGCGGGCCAGCGGGCAATGGCCGGCCGTCTTCGGGCTCACCGGTGTCTACCCACGCGACTGGACGCCGACGGACAGCCTGGTCGTGCAGGGCATCCTGACCCAGCAACTCGACTTCACCACGACCCCGCTGGACTACGCGCTGCTGGAGCGCTCCCTCGGCCCGGCGCGGACGATGGCCTGGTTCCCGGTGCTGCCGCCGCCGGGCGTGCCCCAGTTTCCCTACGACCCGGGGCCGTACCGGTACCGCGGCCTGGCCCCGCTCGCCGCGCAGGCGCCCGCCGCCGGGGTGACCGCCCAGCCGGCCGCCACCGCGGCTTTGCCCCGCCCGGCCACGCAGTCAGCGCCCGCGGCGGGCACGGCGGTCGCGGCCAGCGCCGTGTTGCATGAAATAACGCGCCTGCCAGCGGGGCTGCTGCACCGTTACCCGGACAGCAACGCGTGGGCGGCCAACGGCCACGCCGTGGCCGGGATGACGATGCTGGCCGGCGACCCGCACCTGCCGCAGACCCTGCCGCCGGTCTGGTACCAGGCGGCGCTGTCGGCGCCGGGCCTGGCGGTCACCGGCGTGACCGTGCCAGGCCTGCCCGGCGTGCTCATCGGGCACAACTCGCGCATCGCCTGGTCGCTGACCGACGTGCAAAATCAGGCCACGCTGTTCTACACCGAGCAGACCAGCGCGGCCCGGCGGGGGCAGTACTTCTGGCGGGGCGCGTGGCGGCCGATGCGGCGGTTGCACTACACGATCGATGTCCGCGGCGCGGCGCCGGTGCCGCTGACCGTGGACCTCACGGTGCACGGCCCGGTGCTGACCAGGGCCGGGCAGATGACCGCGGTGGACTGGATGGGCAACGTCCCCTCACCCGACGTCGCGGTGCTGCTGGCCATCGACAAGGCCGGCAGCTTCGCGCAGTTCCGGGCCGCCCTGGCGGCGTGGCGGGCGCCCAGCCAGAACTTCGTCTACGCCGATGACCGCGGCAACATCGGGGCGATCTCGGCCGGCTACTACCCCGTGGTGCGGCACGGCGACCCGTGGCTGCCGCTGCCCGGCACCGGCGCCGACGACGTGGCCGGGGTCATCCCGTACCGCGCGGTGCCGCAGACCTACGACCCGCCCGGCCACGTGGTCGCCACGGCGAACCAGCGCCCGGCCGGGCCTGCCTACCCGTACTACATCGGCACCACCGCGGACTTCTTCGACCCCGGGTACCGGGCCGGCCAGATCAACGCGATGCTGCGCCGCGGGCCCGCGATGAAGCCGGCGGCGTTCGCGGCGATCCAGCTCAACGTCACCGACGCGCTGGCGCGGCGGATCGTGCCGCGCCTGCTCGCCGCGCTGCACGGTGCGCACCTGACCGCGACCGAGCAGGCCGCGGCCGGGCTGCTGCGCGGCTGGGACGGGTCGATGGCCGCCTCGTCGGGCGCCGCCGCGCTGTGGTGGACGTTCTGGGGCGACTACCTCGCCGCGGTGTTCGGGCCATGGTGGCGGGCGGACAAGGTGCCGGTGCGCAAGGACCACGCCGGGCTCGCCATGTCCCCTCAGCAGTTCAGCCTCGACCAGGTGCTGGAGTCATGGACGGTGCGCGACCAGGGCAACGCGGCGTTCACCCCGCCCGGGTCACCGCGCCGCACCGCGGCCGGCGCGATGCGGACCGCGTTCGCTACCGCGGTGGCGCACCTGGCGGCCAAGCTGGGCGGCGCTCCGTCCGGCTGGGCCTGGGGCCGCCTGCACACCCGCCAGTTCCCCGCGCTCACCGGGGCGGCGGGGCTCGGCTACGGCCCGCGGGCCTCCGGCGGCGACGCGTGGACCATCAACGCGGCCGACGGCGGCCTGCAGTCCCGCGCGGGGCCAAGCTGGCGCATGATCGTCGACTGGACCGGCCACGGGGCGGCCACGGCCGAGGGCATCTACCCGGGCGGGCAGAGCGAGAACCCCGCCTCGCCGTGGTACGCCGACCAGGTGGCCGGCTGGTGGGACGGCCGCTACCTGCCGATGCCCCCGGCGGCCGGGGCCGCACCAGGAGCGGCGGTCCGGTGGAACCTGACGCCGGAGCGGTCCCGTGGAACGTGACACCGGGCGGGCGGTGACGCGGCGTGGCTGACCCCCGCAGGCTGGGCAAGCGCGGCTCCTACCGGCTCGGCCGGATGGGCGCGCCCCCAGCGGCGCGAACCCCCTGGCCCAGGGCGCACTACCCCTCGTTCGCGCCGCGCCGCCGCGGGCCGGTCTTCGCCTGGCTGCTGGCCTGCATGGCCGGCGCGGCGATCGTGGCGGCCGGCGCGCTGGCCGGCTGGTGGTTCCTGCCGTTCCTGGCCGGCCTGGCGGCCGGGCTGGCCGCCCGCCTCGGCAGGCTGCCGCTGCGCGCCACCCTGCCCGCGGCCGCGGCGGTGGCCGCCGCAGGCTGGGGTGCCGCGCTGGCGTGGCTGGCCGTGCGGGACGGGCTGCCCGAGGTGACGGTGGCCAAGACGATCGCCGCCCTCGCGGGCCTGCCGCCGTCGGCGGCCGTGGCGATCGCGGTGACGCTCGTGGTGGCCGCGCTCCAGGCGGCCGCGGGGCTGTGGCTCGGCCGCGCCCTGGCGCCCGGGCATGGCTGACCGCTGGGCCAGCCTCGCGGCGCGGGCGCCGGTAACCATCGTTTTCGTGGTGCTCGGGCTGTCCGCGGGCACCTGGGCGGCCCGGATCCCGGCGATCAAGGCCGGGCTGCATCTGTCGCCAGGGGTTCTCGGGCTGGCGCTGCTCGGGCCCGCGGCCGGCTCGGTCCTCACCATGCCGCTGGCCGGCGGCATCATGGCCACCGTGCCGCCGCGGCGGGTGGTCCAGTGCGCACTGCTGCTGCTGGCCGGGATGCTGCCGCTGACCACGGTGGTGTCGGACGCGTGGCAGTTGTTCGCGGTGCTGGCCGGCTGGGGCGCCGGGCTCGGCGTGGTCGATGTGGGCATGAACCTGGAGGCGGCCGCGGTCCAGGACCGGCTCGGCCGGCGCACCATGTCCGGGTTCCACGCCGCCTACAGCGTGGGCGGGCTGGCCGGTGCCGGGCTCGGCGGCATCGCCGCCGCCCTGGGCGTGCCAGCGCGGACGGACTTCGTACTGGCCGGGGTGGTGGTCCTGCTCGTCGGCGGGGTGAGCGCGCAACTGTTCTCCGCGGCCCAGCCGGGGCGGCCGGCGGATGGCGAGCGGCCGGGGGATGGCGAGCGGCCGGCGGATGGCGAGCGGCCGGGGGATGGCGAGCGGCCGGCGGATGGCGAGCGGCCGGCGCGGGAGCGGGCCGCGCGGGAGCGGGCCGGGCGGGGGCGGGTGTCCCGGTGGCCGCTGTGGTCCTGGGCGCTGGTGTGCCTGGCGGCGATGGCGTTCGGGAGTTTCCTCGCCGAGGGCGTGGCCGCCGACTGGAGCGCGGTCTACCTGCACTCCTCACTCGGGGCGTCGGCCGGGCTCGCCGCGCTCGGTTACACGGTGTTCTCAGCCGCGATGACCGGCGGCAGGGTGGCCGGGGACCGGATGGCCGACCTGGCCGGCCCGGCCCGGCTGGTCCGGCTCTCGGCCGGGCTGGCGGCTGTGGGTTTCGCGCTGGCGCTGCTCATCGGGCAGGTATGGTCCGGGCTGGTGGGTTTCGCCCTGCTCGGCGTGGGCCTGTCGGTCGTGGTGCCGCTGGTGTTTACCGCGGCCGCCGCGACCGGCCGTCCCGGGCCGAACCTGGCCCTGGTCACCACGTCCGGGTACGCCGGGATGCTGGCCGGCCCGCCGCTCGTCGGCGGGATAGCGCAGGCGATCGGCCTGCACGCGGCACTTGGCATAGACGTGATCCTGTGCGCGATGTGCGCTGCCCTCGCCGGCTTCGTCCGGCCCCGCGGCACGCCGCAGCGCTGACCACTCCGAAACCGGCCGCATCGGGCTGGCTTCCAAGGTCACGGACACTTCCCCGTAAATGCAGCGGGAAAGTGTCCGTGTACTACGGTCGCCGTCCGGTCGGTGGGCCAAAATCCATGATCACCAGAGGAAGGGGGCCTGCGCTCGCGCGGGGCGGGGCGGGCGCGGCCTACCAGTTCGGCGGGGCCGGGAGGGGCGGGGTGATCCGCGCACGCGCGGGGATCTGGAGGCGCAGCCGGGCCTGGCCGGGCAAGCGCGCCGGGAGCACCAGGCGCGCCGGGACCGGCCGGCCCCTACGGAACGCGATGCGAAGCCGCGCCGATGTCACCACCGGGAGCACTTCCGCGGGGCGCGCGCCGGGCACCACCAGCTGCAACGGGCGGGGTGGGCCACCGGGGAGGACCTGGATGGGCGCGCTCGCCGGCACCCGGATCCGCACGCGCACCTGGGCCGGCCGGATGCGCACGCGCACGCCGCCCGAGGTCACCGCGATCACCGGCGCCTGCTTGCCGGGCATCACCCAGATCCGTGGCACCGCGGTCAGCGCCCCGGCCCGGACCGGGGCCAAGGCCCGCAGCTGGGCCGGGCCCTGGAGTGGCAGGCCGGCCGGTATCTGGATCCGCAGCCGCGCCGGGACCTGCGGCGGCCCCCCAGGCGGGACCTGCGGCGGCCCCCCAGGCGGGACCTGCGGCGGCCCCCCAGGCGGGACCTGCGGCGGCCCCCCAGGCGAGACCTGCAGCCGCCGCCCGGCCGGGACCTGGACCTGCGGCCGGGCCGGTGCCTGACGCGGCCCTCCGGCGGGTGCCTGGGTCCGCAGCCGGGCCGGGACTTGCTGCCCGGCCGCTGCCCGCAGGGGTCCGCCAGCCAGGGACCGTTGCGCAGGGGCCTGGAGGCGTATCCGCACCGGGGCCAGGGCGCGGACGGCCCCTCCCGCTGCCGCGGCACGCACCGCTCCCGTGGGGGTGCGGCCCAGGCCGGCCACGCCCTCCGGCCGTACCACGACGGTCTGCGGGGACCATGTGCCCATGGCGACGGAAAGCCCGACCACGGCGCCGGTCATAGCCGCGGCGACCGCCCAGCCCGCTCCCCGGCTGGTCAGCGCCTCCCGGAACCCATCGGCGCGGTGATCCCGGATGGACCTGGCGGTCGGTGCGGCAGTCGGCGCGGGCTCGCCCGGTGCCGGGCCCGGCCCGCCTGCCGTCGCTGCTGAGCCTGCCCACGCTGGGTTAGGGTGTCGCGGCCCTGCCGGGGCGCCCAGGCCGGCGGGGGTGCCTGGGCCGGGCGTCACGCCGCCGTCGCCCGGGGTGCCCAGGCCGGCCGGGGTGTCCGGGCTCGCGGACTGCTCCTTTTTGTGCACCTGCGCCCACCTTCATCGCCGCCATGCCGCTGGTTGCCTAGTAACAGGAACGAGCGCGAAACTGCAGCGACCATGAGAGGAAGCTGAAAACCAGCCGAACTCTCCGTGCTTCCCCGTGCCCGGGCCGAGGTCCAGCCCTCATGGCCGGGACGTTCCACCTGGCCACCAGCATCGGCGGCGGAACCCTGGAGGTCGCGCGGGTGGCGTGTGAGTCCGGTGTGAATCTCGGGGCAGCCGGGCGTCAGGACTGGTTGGTTTTAGAATATTGGCGTGAGCGAGATCAGCGTCATCGCGGTCCTGGACGACCCGGTGCGGCGCAGCCTCTACGACTACGTCTCGGCGCGGGGGGACGGGGTCAGCCGGACCGAGGCCGCGGTGGCCACCGGCGTCGGCCGCACGCTGGCCGCGTTCCACCTGGACCGGCTGGCGGAGGCCGGGCTGGTCGAGGTCACTTTTGCCCGCCCGCCCGGCCGGTCCGGGCCCGGAGCGGGCCGGCCGGCGAAGCTCTACCGGCGCGCGGCTGCCGAGCACCAGGTCAGCGTGCCGCCACGGGACTATCGCGCCGCCGCGGAACTGCTCGCCGACGTCCTCGACCTGACCGGCGCGGAACCGGAGCTGCAGCGCGCCGCGCGCAGCCGGGGCGCGGCGGCCGGCCGGGCCGCGCGGCGCCGAGATCCCGGGCTGCCCGGGGACGACCTGGTCACCGGCGCGCTGGCGGCGCAGGGCTACCAGCCCTACCGCGAGGGTGCCGACGTGCGGCTGCGCAACTGCCCTTTCCACTTGCTGGCCGCCAGGCACCCGCCGCTGATCTGCGGCATGAACCTGGCCCTGGTCGAGGGCCTGCTGGCGGGGGCCGCAGTGACCGGCCTGACGGCCCGGCTGGACCCCCGCCCGGAGGAGTGCTGTGTGGTCGTCGCGGCTTCTAAAACTAATGCTGATTGACATATTGGGACGGCCGGTGATGTGATGACCGGGTGACCGGACACCACCTGGCGCAGCTCAACATCGGCACCGCGCGCGGCACCCCGGATTCCGGGGAGATGGCCGGCTTCATGGCCGGCATCGTTCCGGTCAACGCCCTGGCCGACACGGCGGCCGGGTTCGTCTGGCGCCTCCAGGACGGCGACGGGCCCGGTGCCACGGCGCTGCGCCCCTGCGGCCCGGATGTCATGGTGAACATGTCGGTCTGGGAGGACCTGGAGTCGCTGCGGAACTTCGTCTACCGCAACGGCCCGCATTTGGACTTCATGCGCCGCCGGCGGTCGTGGTTCCACCCGATGGCCGTGCCCTACCTGGTGCTTTGGTGGATCCCGGCCGGTCACGTCCCAGGGCTGGACGAGGCGCTGTCCCGGCTGGACCTGCTGCGCCGGGACGGCCCCGGGCCGCAGGCCTTCACGTTCCGGGACCCCTTCCCGGCTCAGCCCCGGGCCGCAGGCCTTCACGTTCCGGGACCCCTTCCCGGCCCAGCCCCGGGCCGCCCGAACCGCGCGCGGCGGCCCGGTTCGGTGAACGATGAGGCTGAGCAGCGGTAGCTGCTCCGGGCAAGGCCCCACGGGCGACGAACCACCGGGGTGCCCGCTGCCTCGGGTATTCCGGTCACCGGGCGCTCGGCGCCTTCGGTCCGGGGAGCCCCCCTCAACGGGCCAGGCCATGGCGGGTGCGGAATGGCGGGTCGTGGTGCGGGAAATCCGTGACGTATGGATCATGGCAGGGTGACCAGCGCGCAGTTGAAGCGCCGGGCGGAGGCGCGCGGCGTGACCACCGCCTACCGGGACTGGCAAGGCCGGAAGGCCCAGGTCAGCGACGAGACCCTGGAGGCCGTTCTCGCCGCCCTTGGCCCGGCGCCGCCGCCGGCCCGGACCCGGTCGGGGGCGGTCGCCAGCCAGCTCGCGGTGCCGCTGGCCGCGCCGTGGCACCACGGTGACCACCCGGCGGCGCCCGCGAGCCCGGGGCACGGCTGGGGATTCACGGTCCAGCTCTACTCGGTCCGGTCCCGCCAGTCCTGGGGCCACGGCGACCTGCACGACCTGGCGGATCTGGCTGCCTTGAGCGCGCGCGAGCTGGGTGCCGCCTTCATACTGATCAACCCTCTGCACGCCGGCGAACCGGTGTCCCCGGTCAGCCCGTCCCCCTACCTGCCGATGAGCCGGCGGTTCCTGAGCCCGCTGTACCTGCGGGTGGAGGACATCCCGGAGTACGCCGAGCTGCCGCCCGGCCAACGGCAGCGGATCGCCGCGCTCGCTGCCCCGCTACGGGCCAGAAACTCCACCCCCGGCCTCATCGACCGCGACGCGGTCTGGGCGGCCAAGCGCGCCGCCCTGGAAATCGTGCACGCCCTGCCGCTGCCCCCGGCGCGGCGCGCCGCGTTCCGGCGGTTCACCGTCCGTGAGGGCCAGGCGCTCGATGACTGGGTCACCTGGTGTGCGCTCGCCGAGGTCCACGGGCCCGACTGGCGCGCCTGGCCAGCGGCCCTGCGGCGGCCGCGCACGCAGGCGGTCGCCGCGGAACGCGAGCGGCTGCACGCCAGGGCCGAGTTCCACGCCTGGCTGCAGTGGACCGCCGAGGCGCAGCGTGCCGCGGCCCACGCGGCGGCGCGGGCGGCCGGCATGAGCATCGGGGTCATCGGTGACCTGGCGGTGGGGGCGCACCCCGGCGGGGCGGACGCGTGGGCGCACACGGACGCGCTGGCCCCCGGGATGAGCGTGGGCGCGCCGCCCGACGAGTTCAACCCGCGCGGGCAGGACTGGGCGCTCCCGCCGTGGCACCCCGGCCAGCTGGAGGCGGCCGGCTACCAGCCGCTGGCGGACCTGTTCAGAGCCGGGTTCTCCGGCGCCGGAGGGCTGCGCGCGGACCATGTGCTCGGCCTGTTCCGGCTGTGGTGGATACCCGCCGGGATGTCACCGGACCACGGCACCTACGTCCGGTACCGGCATGAGGCAATGGTCGGCCTGCTGGCCGGTGAGGCGGCCCGGGTGGGCGGCGTCGCGATCGGCGAGGACCTGGGCACGGTCGAGCAGTGGATGCGTGACTACCTGGCGGCGCGCCGGGTGCTCGGCACGTCCATGCTGTGGTTCGAGCGGCGGGCCGACGGTGCGCCGCTGCCGCCGCGCCGGTGGCGCCGCGACTGCCTGGCCACCGTCGGCACGCACGACGTGCCGCCGGCGGCCGCGTTCCTCAGCGGCGAGCAGGTGTCGCTGCGGGCCCGGCTCGGGCTGCTCACCGGGCCGGTGTCCACCGAGCGGGCGCGGGCCGCCGCGGCCGTGGCCGCCTGGCGGGACGCCCTCGCCGCGGAGGGGCTGATCTCTCCGGCCGGCGGCGCGCTCGGCCCCGAAGAGTTCACCCGGGCGCTGTACGGCTACCTCGCCCGCACCCCGGCCACCCTGATCGGGGTGTCGCTCGCCGACGCCGTGGGCGACCGCCGGCCCCAGAACCTGCCGGGCACCACGGACCAGTACCCCAACTGGCGGGTGCCGCTGTGCGACGGCGAGGGGCGGGCGGTGCTGCTCGAAGACCTCGCCGGGCGCCCGGCCGTGCGGGAGCTGGCCAAGGCGGTGTCCCGGGATCCGGGCTGACCACGCGGGGCCTGGCGCGACCCATCCCGGAGCCGCGCGGGCCGGTCAGCCCGCGGCCTGCCGGTCCCGCTCCTGGCAGCGCAGCGCGCGCTGGGCGTTGTCCCGGCCCTCGATGAGCAGCCGGGCGAGCCCGGGCGGCGGGCTGGTCCTGGCGATCAGTTCGGTGGTCTTCGTGATCACGGCTGGGTCGTCGGCGATCGGATAGGCGTACGAGACGAACCAGCGCGCCATGTCGGGCGTCCAGTCGCGCCAGATATCGCAGACCACGCCGAAGTAGCGGTCCACGTACGGTGCCAGCAGCTCGCGCTGATCGAAGTCCATGAACCCGGTGAGCACAGCGCGGAACATGGCGTTGGGCAGCGTGCCGCTGACGATCTGCGCCCAGGCCGCCTCCTTCGCCGCCGGCTCGGGTATCGCGGCGCGGCAGCTGGCCGCGTGGCGTTCCCCCGCGTCGGTGGCGTCCCTGGCCAGTTCGGCCGCGATCTCCGGCTCGCCCGCGGCGCCGCGGCTGACCAGCCGGTGCAGGATCCGCCAGCGCTGTTCGGTGTCCACGGTCAGGCCCGCGATGGCGACGCTGCCATCCAGCAGGCCGGACAGCAGCGCCAGGTCCGCGGGGGACAGCGCTGCCCCGATGAACGCTTGCGCGTACGCAAGCTGGTTGTCCGAGCCGGGGTCGGCCTCATCCAGCAGCGCGTGCAGAGCGCCGGCGGCCCGGCTCAGCCCGGTCTCCCGCCACGCCGGGTCGGTGTACCGGCGCAGCGCCGATTCGACCTGGCGCAGCAGCGTCTGTACCACGGACACGTCCGTGATCGAGCTGATCCCCGCCAGCACCAGCTGGATGTATTCGCGGGCGGGCAGTTCGGCGTCCCGGCACATATCCCAGGCGGCGGCCCAGCACAAGGCGGCGGGCAGGCTTTCGGTGAACTCCCCGATGCTGGTGGACAGCGTGGCCGTCGAGTGCGGATCCAGGCGGATCTTGGCGTAGGTGAGGTCATCGTCGTTGATCAGCACCAGGTCGGGCCGGGACTCACCGGCTAGGGCGGGCACCACGGTCCGCTCGCCGGAGATGTCGGTCTCCACCCGGCGCCGGCGGGCCAGGCCGGCCGCGGTCCGGTCGTAGAGCCCGATGGCGACGCGGTGGTCGCGGAGCACCGGGTGCGATTCGGGAGCCTCTTGCCGGACCACGAACTCGGTGAACGTGCCGTCCGCCGCCAGCTCGTACTCCGGGCGCAGGGTGTTCACCCCGGCGGTTTCCAGCCACTGCTTCGACCAGCCGGCCAGCTCCCGCCCGGACGCCGCCTCCAGCTGCGCCAGCAGGTCCCCGAGCGTGGCGTTGGACCAGGCGTACCGGCCGAAGTAGCCGCGCAGCCCGGCCAGGAAATTGTCCAGCCCGACGTAGGCGACCAGTTGCTTCAGCACGGCCGCGCCCTTGGCGTAAGTGATGCCGTCGAAGTTGACCTCCACCGCGGCGATGTCCGGCACGTCGGCCGCGATGGGGTGGGTCGAGGGCAGCTGGTCCTGGCGGTACGCCCAGGCCTTCTCCAGCTGGGCGAACGAGGTCCAGGCGGTGTGCCAGCGGGTGGCCTCGGCCTGGGCGTGCACCGACGCCCAGGTGGCGAACGACTCGTTCAGCCACAGGTCGTCCCACCAGCGCATGGTGACCAGGTCCCCGAACCACATGTGCGCCATCTCGTGCAGGATCGTCGTCGCGCGGGACTGGCGGCGGAAGTCGGTGACCCGCGACCGGAACAGGTAGTCTTCCAGGAACGTCACGCAGCCCGCGTTCTCCATCGCGCCGGCCTTGTACTCGGGCACGAAGAGCTGGTCGTACTTGCCGAACGGGTAGCGGGTCGCGAAGGTTCGGTGGAAGAAGTCGAACCCCTGCCTGGTCACCTCGAAGATCTCGCCGGAGTCCAGGTACTGCGCCAGCGACTGGCGGCAGTACAGGCCGAGCGGTATCCCGTCATGCTCGGAAAGCACCTGGTGGTAGGGGCCCGCGGCGACGGCGGTGATGTAGGTGGACATCACCGGCGACGGCGGGAAGTGCCACCGGGCCGTCTCCGGCCCGGGCGCGTCGACCACCGGCTCGCCGGTCACGTCCGGTGCCATGTTGGAGATGACCCGCCACCGCGCCGGGACCGTGACGGTGAACTCGAAGCTGGCCTTCAGATCCGGCTGGTCGAAGCAGGCGTACACCCGGTGGGCGTCGAAGGTTTCCAGGTCCGAGTACATGTAGACGTCGCCGTCCACCGGGTCGCGGAACCGGTGCAGGCCCTCGCCGTTGCGGGAGTACGCGCACGACGCGCGCACCCGCAAGTCGTTGCCCGCCGCCAGGTTCGCCAGCGTGATCCGGTCACCGTCGAAGGCCCCGGGTTCGACCGGCTGGCCGTTCAGCACAATCTCGGTGACCGCAAGCGCACTGAGCTCGACGAATGTGCCCGCACCCGGGCGGGAGCAGGCGAAGCTGACCGTGGTCTGCGAGGTGAAGACGTCGTCATCGCCGGTGAGATCGAGGTCCACCTGGTAGGAGCGGACAGCGATCAGGCGCCCACGGTCGAGTGCCTCGTCGCGGGTGAGGTTGCTTGCCACGGCGGTGGTCCCTTCGTCCTCTTCCAGCCAGATTGTGGTGGCCTGGTCGGCGCCTGCCCGGCGATACCGGGCTCCGGGAATCCTCGCATCCCGGTGGAATGGCCCGCACGGCGCCCTGGTTGCCGGCACGCGGTACCCGGTCGCATGCCCGCGCCCCCGAAGCAGGGGCGTGGCTGAGCAGCGGTTGACCCCCGTTGACTTCTGGTTCGGCGCTATCCGCCCGTGGGCCCGGAGAGCCTCGCTCCGGATTTTGACAGCGGCCCAGCTCAGGCCGGTGCGACCGCGCTGGCATGTGATGTCTCTGTCCGTGCTCAACCAGGGCAAACCTGACCCGCAGGAGGGATACGTGGGACCGCTGGCGGCCGGGCCCTGGAGCCGCCTTCGCCTGAGCCCGCGGGTCGTGCCGGGGCGCCCGGCCGTGCCAGACTGTCGCGCGTGCGCGTTTACCTCGGATCGGATCACGCTGGCTTCGAGCTGAAGACCGCCCTCGCCGAGGCTGTGGCCGCGGCCGGGCACGACGTGGTTGACTGCGGCCCGCCGGCCTATCAGCCCGGAGACGACTACCCGCCCTTCGTCATGCGCGCGGCGGCGGCCGCGGCGGCCAACCCGGGCAGCTTCGCGATCGTCGTCGGCGGGTCCGGCAACGGGGAGCAGATCGCCGCGAACAAGATCGACGGAATCCGGGCGGCGCTGGCCTGGAGCGAGGAGACCGCGCGGCTGGCCCGCCAGCACAACGACGCGAACGTGCTGAGCATCGGCGCGCGCATGCACCAGGTGCCGGACGCGGTCGGGTTCGCGATGGTCTTCCTGGCCACACCGTTCTCCGGCGAACAGCGCCACCAGCGGCGCATCGACATGATCAGTGCTTACGAGGAGTCCGGGGTGCTACCGCCGCTGCCCACCACGGACCCGCACGCCTGACCGTCCCCCGTTTGGCCGCCGCGGGTGGCAGTCAGTGCCCATGTGGCCGTCTCCGGCGGACGCGCTTGCGCTTGCCCCGGCGCGCGGGCGTGGTCTCCCTCCTCGGCTGGCCCGGCCTGCCGGCGGCGGTGGCCTCGCGCGGCGTGCCCGCCTCGGGCGGCATGCCCGGCTCGGCCGGGGAGCCTCGCCCCGGCGGCGTGCCCGGCCCCGGTGGCGTGCCCACCTCGGGCGGCGTGCCCCGCTCCGGCGGCGTGCCAGGCTTGGGTGCCCCGGCGGCGGGCGCGGGCCCGCGCCGCTCGCCCGGCCCATTGGCGGCGGCCGGCTCGCGGGTCGGCCGTGAGCCGCGGGCGCTCCCGCGATGCGGCGGCGGGCCAGGCTTGCCGGCGGCTGCCGGGCCGGTACGCGGGTTGCCGCTCCCCTGCGGGGCCGGTGGGCCTGGAGATCGCGTGGCCGGGCCGGTGCGCGGGCCGCCGCTCCCCTCCGCAACCTGCGGGCCTGCGGGCCCGGTGGCCGGCGGGGCGTTCCGTGCCCGCGACGCGGAGCGGGGCCGGTCCGCTGCCGCGGTTTCCTCGGCGGCCGCCTCGTGGCCCGGCCTCGGGCGCGACACGTCCCGGGCGCGCATCGCGGCACTCACGGTGACCTTCATCCCGGGCATGTTGCCTCCCTGCCCAGTCTCGCACGCCTTCGGGCCGCGGCCACATCAGCATGATCGCGTGTGTCTGGCCGCCAAGGTGGCGAACAGGCTCACTCGAGCACCGGGGATAAGGGCGTGGCGTACCCGCGTCAGCCGTGCAGCACGTCGGTGTGGTGGCAGAAGTGCACCCGCGCGGGTGCCAGTGACCGGATCCGGCCCAGCGACCCGCGCCACGCGACCGGGTCGCTGGCCTGCCCGGGCAGCAGGTCCTCGTCGGCCGGCCCGGCGAACTGGTGCGGCGTGTAGGCGGCGTCCCCGAGCAGAACGTCCTGGCCGTCCGCGGTGGTGACTACCACGCACTGGTGGCCGGCGGTGTGCCCGGGCGTCGTGATGACCGACAGGCCAGGCAGGATCTCGGTGTCCCCGTCGAGCAGTTCCCAGCGCGCGTTCATGAAGCCGAACCAGTCGTACAGCTCAGGCTCCTCACGCTTGGCGCGGTCCAGCTCGGCGCGCTGGACGTGACAGGCGGCGTGGGAGAACACCGCGTTCTGGCCGCAGTGGTCGAAGTGCAGGTGGGTGTTGATCACAAGCCCGATGTCCGCCGGGGTCATGCCCAGGCCGGCCAGGGCGTCCGCGACCGACCGGTTCACCACCCGCCAGTCGCTGAGCACCTCGTCCGGGCCGCCGCAGCCGGTGTCCACCAGGACGGCGCCGCCCGGGTGGGTGACCACGAAGCCGTGCACCGGCCACTCCAGCCCGTCGATACCGCGCAGGCTGGCCAGGTGCAGGCAGTTGATTTCCAGCGGCATGAGCGACCGCCCCCAGTTCCAAATGATTTTGTGCCATACGATGCCCGGCGTGCCCTGGTCCCGCAACCCCGGCAGGTGCCGCCACACCCGCAACAAGGCCGACGCCGCCGCATGCTCCAGTAGGTTGAGCGCGTGCCCGCCGTCGCCCCGATCCGTGCAGGTCCGCCGTGACCCAGATCGTGGTGCTGCACTATCCGGCCGAGCGGGCGCCGAACTGGGCGCTGCTGCGTGCCGCCGCCGGGCATCGGGACATGCGCCTGGTGAGCTGGGCGCCGCACCTGCTCGGGCTGTGGTGCGCGGACGGTCGGCAGACCGCGTGCTACGCCGGAAAGCCGGCCAGGCCCGGCATCGTGATCCACCGGACGGTGGCCCCGTTCCGCGGCATCGCCGTCCCGGTGCTGGCCTGCCTCGCGGCGCAGGGCTCGGTGGTGCTCAACCGCCCGGACGCGGCGTTCCGGTCCCGGGACAAGCTGCTCACCACGGTGGACCTGGTCGGCGCCGGCGTGCCGGTGGTGCCGACCGTGGCCTTCGATGAACCCGCCGGCGGGAACCTGGCCGCGCTGCTGGGGCCCGGCGAGCTGATCGTCAAGCCCGCCCGTGGGGTGCGGGGCGAGGGAATCACGACGTATCGCTCGGCCGCGGCGCTGACCGCGGCGTGGCAGCGGCGGGCGGAGTGGCGGCCAGGTGACGGCGGGCCCGGGTATCGCACGGAGCGGGAGCACTACCTGGCGCAACCGCTGATCGGCGGCGGCGGCCAGGACATCCGCGCCTACGTGGTGGGCGGCGTGTGCGTCGCGCTGATGCGCCGGATGGCCAGGCCCGGGGAGGTGCGCGCCAACCTGGCCCTGGGCGCGGCCGGCTTGCCGCTCCCGCTGAGCCACGCGGCCGCGGGCGTCGCGGCGGCCGCCGTGGCCGCGTGCGGGCTGGACTTCGGCGGGGTGGACCTGATCGAGGACACCGGCGGCACCGTCCGCGTCCTGGAGGTGGACGCGTGGGCCGGCTTTGCCGGGATCACGGCGGTGACCGGGGCCGACGTCGCGGGGGCGATCCTCGATCACGCGGCCGCGCGGCACGCCGGGGGCGGCGCGGGATGACGGTCGCTGTCGCCAGGAACCCGTACGCCACCAACGTGCCGGACGGCCTGGTCGCCGCCGCCGCGCGGCTCGGCGTGCCGGTCCGGGCGGTGGACCTGCCCTCGCTGCGGGCCGGCGTCGCGCCGAGGGGCGACCTGACGGTCACCGACCAGGCCGGCCCGGTCGCGGCCGGCAGCCTCGCCCCCTGCCTCCTGTTCGGGTTCCCGGCGGCGGCCGGCGCGCTGCGGGTGCTGACGCGTACCGCCCGGGCCCAGAACCCGGTGGACAGCGTGCTGGTGGCCGACGACAAGGCGGCGGCCGCGGTCCGGCTCGCCGAGGCGGGCGTGGCCCAGGTGCGCACCGAGATCTGCCCGTTCGACCCGGCGCAGGTGGCCGGCGTCGCGGCGGAGATCGGCTACCCGGTGGTGGTCAAGCGGGCCCACGGAGCGCAGGGCCGGTGGGTGCGCCGGGCGACGCAACCGTCCGCGCTGGCGGCGGCGCTGGCCGAACTCGCCGCCGAGGGGCCGGGCGCGCTGATCGTGCAGCCGGAGGTGGTGGAGTGCGCCGGCACGAGCGTGCGCGCCGTGCTCACCGGAGGCCGGCTGCTCGCGGCAACCGAACGGCGCGCCGCGCCGCCGGAGTGGCGCAGCAACGTCGCCGGCGGCGCCACGCAGCGCCGTGCCGCGCTCACGGACCAGGAAGCCGGGCTGGTCCACGACGCGGCCGCCGCGCTGGGGCTCGGGCACGCCGGGGTGGACCTGCTGCGGACCCGGGAGGGGCCGCGCGTGCTCGAGGTCAACGCGTGCCCGGACTTCACCAGCATGCAGCCGTACTACGAGGCCGACCTGGCCGGGGCGGTGCTGCGCGCGTCGCTGTGAGCCGGGCGGCCTCTCAGAAGATCATCGGGCACCACGGCGCCGGGTCCCACGACATGGCCGCCGACAGCGCCGCCACCGAACCGGGCGTGACCTCGGTGACCAGGCCCGCCGCGGCCAGCGGCCCGAGCCGCGTGCCGCCCAGGTACACCGCGCCGAGGGCGCGCACCGGCATCACCAGGTCGGCCGGGGCTGTGGTCCGCTCACAGGTCCCGCTGAACCCCGACGGCGCGGAGACGGTCGCCGCGGTCAGCCGCCAGCGGCCCTGGTTCTGCGGGCACAGTTCGTCGCTGACCTCGATGACCACGTCGACCGGGCACGCGTAGCGCCGCTGCGCCAGCGCCCGTCCCACGTCGACCAGCCGGATCCACAGGCCGTCGGCGATCCGCGGCCGGCCCCGCCGGGAGTCGGCCAGCAGGTCAAGCAGCGGGTCGTCAACCGGCCGCATGTGCAGCCGGAACGTGCTGATCAGATCCCGGCTGAGCAGGTCGGCCCACAGCGCCGCGGCCGCCGCCGGGTCGACGGCGATGGCCTCGTGCAGGTCCAGGACGCCGTCGGGCAGGAACGTGCCGGTCTCCCAGCGGCCGTCCGAGGTGAACAGCGCGTACCCGCGCGGCCCCGCGTCGTCCTCGGCCAGCACACAGCGCATCGGCGGGTCGGCGTCGGAGTCTGGGCCGTGGGTCAGCCGGTCCCACCACGGCTCGGTCCGGGCGTACAGGCCCGGCCGCTCGGCCATGGCCAGGTCGTAGACCTTGCCCATCGCGGCGTGAGCCGACCGCGGCTCGGCAATCCGCACCCGCACCGAGGGGTCGGCCGGGGCCGGGGCGGCCAGTCGGCCGAAGCCGCGATCAAGCTCCAGGTACAGGTGCCAGGACGCGCGCCCGTAGCCGTACCTGCCGTAGATCTCGGTCTCGGACGAAAACAGCGCGGCCACCGCCTCGCCTCGCTCGGCGATGTCCCCAAGCTGGCGCCGCATCAGGCTGGTGAGGGCGCCCTGGCGGCGGTAGGAGGGGAGCACGGCGACCATACTTACCCCTGCGACCGCGGCCATCGCGCCGGGAACCTGCATCCGGAAGCTGAACACGCCGGTCGTGCCGGCCAGCGTGGTGCCGTCGAACGCGCCCAGTGTGCGGTCGAGCTCGAGGCGTACGAGCCAGTTGGCGCGGTGCCACTCGGTATCCGGCCTGCCGTTGAACGCGTACTGGTCCACGTATTCGAACGCGGGCAATTCGTCCTCGGTAACCGGGCGGATCTGGAACGTGGCCATGCTCGCCTTCCTACCCCAGGGCGAAGGCGCGGCCAACTGCTTTTCCGCCGTACTAGGCAAGGCCCTGCTGGCCTGCAAGCGTGCGGAGATCTCGGCGGGCGGATGACCCGGCGCGGCGCGCCGCACACCGGCGGGGGTGGTGGTGCTGACCTGCAAGCGTGCGGAGACGTCAGCGGGCGGATGACCCGGCGCGGCGCGCCGCACACCAGCGGGGGTGGTGCTGACCTGCAAGCGTGCGGAGACGTCAGCGGGCGGATGACCCGGCGCGGCGCGCCGCACAACGGCGGGGGTGGTGCTGACCTGCAAGCGTGCGGAGACGTCAGCGGGCGGATACAGTGCGGCCATCATGGTTGCCCGTGGCCTGGCCCGCCCCACGCGCGCCGTGCGCTCCGCCTGGCGCTCGGCGAGCGGGTTCGTGGCGCGCCAGCTCATCACCGGAAACCGGCGGGTGGCCCTGGTGCTCGCCGTGGTGACGGCCTTCATCGCCGTCGCGGCCGTGCACGTCTCGCAGTCCTGGTTCTCGCCCGGGCTGCTCATCCTCCCGGTGCTGGCCGGCGGCCTGCTGCTGTGGCCCCGTGCGCTGCGCGTCCTGTTCGCGCTGATCGCCGCCGGCCTGGCCTACGACGTGATCAAGGACAAAGCCGGCCCCGGCCTGGTGCTGACGATCGTGGTGACCGCCCTGGTGGCCCACGTGCTCGCCAGGACCAGGGAGAAGCTCGGCATGCTTGGGCTGCGCGGCGAGGCCATGCTGATCGAACTGCGGGACCGGATCCGGACCCAGGGGACCCTGCCCGACCTGCCCGAGGGCTGGGGCTCGGTGTCGGTGCTCCGGCCGGCCGGGGGGTCCTCGTTCGGCGGCGACTTCCTTGTGTCCTCCTGCGACGGCAAGACGCTGGAGGTAGCGCTGGTAGACGTGGCGGGCAAGGGCGTGGACGCCGCTACAAGGGCACTGCTGCTGTCCGGCGCGTTCGGCGGGCTGCTCGGCTCGGTGCCGCAGGGCGAGTTCCTCCCTGCGTGCAACGCCTATGTGCGCCGGGGGGCCACCAACGAGGGCTTCGTCACCGCGATCCATCTCGCGCTGGACCTGGCTACCGGCGACTTCATCGTCTCCTCGGCGGGCCACCCACCCGCGGCGCATTTCGACGCGGGCAGCGGCACCTGGCGGCTGACCGCGGCCCGGGGGATCGTCCTCGGCGTGGTGGCTGACCTCCGGCTGGTGCCGGAGCGGGGCACGCTGCGGCCCGGCGATGCCCTCATGCTCTACACCGACGGGCTCGTGGAAGCACCGGGCAAGGACATCGACGACGGCACCGATCGGCTGCTCGGCGAGGCGGACCGGCTGGTCGCGACCGGGTTCGGGGCCGGCGCCGCCGATCTGGTCCGGGCGCTGAGCGCGGGCACCGGTACCAGCGACGACCGCGCGCTTGCCCTCATCTGGCGCACCTGACCCGCTAAGGGCTAGGCAGCGGCCCGCAGGCCAGGGGCGGAGGCCGCCTCGCCCACGCCGTGATCGATCAGGCCACGGCGCACCGCGGTCATGAGCGCCTGAGCCCGGTTCGACGCGCCCAGCTTGTCGTACACGCGGGCCACGTAGGTCTTGGCCGTGGACTGGCTGATGAACATCCGTCGGGAGATCGCGGGGATGGACATGCCGTCGCGCAGCAGCCCAAGCACCTCGGTCTCCCGCTGGCTCAGGGTTACCCGGCCGCCCGGTTCCCGGCGCCTGGTGAGCGCCGCCGCCAGGCCCGAGGCGCTGAACGAGGTCGGCGCGGCGGCGGCGTGCCTGATCGCGGCGAGCAGTTCGTCCACCGGGGCGGTCTTGGCGACGAACGCGGAAACGCCGGATTCCACCGCGCGGAAGAGCATCGCGTCCTCGCTCTGCGCGCTGAGCATAACGATGCCGATGCCGGGAAATCCCGCCCGCAGGTCCTGGGACAGCCGCAGGCCGTTACCGTCGGGCAGGGTGCTGTCCAGGGTAACCACGTCCGGCCGTGCCGTGGCGACCGCCGGGGCGGCCTCCGCCGCGGACCCGCACTCGGCCACGATCTCGATGTCGGGATGCTGGGAAAGCAGTTCCCGCAGGCCATAGCGGATGAGGGTGTGCGCGTCGACGATGGTCAGCCGGATCGGCATGGCTTACCCTCCCACCCGCGAGCCATCGCTGACCCACGGAGTGTAGTTATTGCATTACACTTTGTGCCTAACTCATTTCACCAGACGGCCCACACCGCAGGGCAGAGCACAAAGACCCCGGTTACCCGGGACCTTCGGCCGGGGCCGAAGGTCCCATCGGCGGTAGGCCGCCGCGCGGGACAGACGGGGATCAGCGAGGGGGGCAGATGGCAGACTCCACACCCGCGGCGCCCCGCGGGCGGGTCCTGCTGATCGACGACGACCGGGTCTTCGGACTGTGGGCCACCAAGGTGCTCGAGTCCCGCGGCTTCGTCGTCAAGCACGTGCTCGACCCGATGTCCGGCATCAAGCACATCGAGTCCGAGCCGTGGGACATCGTGATCACCGACGTCGAGATGCCGAGGATGAGCGGCATCGAGTTCCTGGAACGGGTGCGCCGGCTGGAGCCGTCGCTGCCGGTCGTCGTGGTCACCGCGCATCCCACGGTAGACAGGGCGGTCGCGGCGATGCGGCAGCGGGACACCGACTTCGTCCACAAGCCGGTCACCGCGGAGGAGTTCGCCGCCAAGATCTCGGGCCTGGTGGCCCAGCGCAAGCCGGCGCAGGCCGCCAAGCAGAGCGTGCTGGCGATCGGGGCGCACCCCGGCGACGTGGAGATCGGTGCGGCCGGGACGCTGCTGGCCCACCAGGCCGCGGGCATGACCGTGACCATCCTGACCATGTCGCGGGCCACGGGGAACGGCGCCAGCGCCCAGCCCGGCCACGGGGCTGAGCAGGCGGCCGGCGCTCTGGGCACGCGGCTGGCGCTCGGCGACCTGGTCAGGCCGGACGCGGCGGATAACAATCCGGCGGCCGCCGCCCTGGACCGGGTGATTGCGGACATCCAGCCGGCGGTGCTCTACACCCACTCCATCCACGACGACGATCCGGATCACCGGGACGCCCACGACGCCGCCATGGCCGCCGCGCGGCGCATCGGCCGCGTGTACGGCTTCCAGTCGCCCTCGGCCACGATCGACTTCCGGCCCACGCACTTTGTCGCGATCGACGAGCATCTGAGTGGAAAGCTCCGCACCGTGGCGGCGTTCACCGGCCAGGACGAGGTCCGGGCCTTCCTGGAGCCCGACCGGGTCAGCTCGACCGCGCTGTACTGGGCGCGGTACGGCCAGGCGCAGTACGCCGAGGCGTTCGAGGTGCTCAGGGACAGCTAGCGCGGGGCCGCCCGGCGGGGTGGGCCGGCCGCCCCTGGCCAGCCCCAGAGCCCGGCCCGCTCCAGCACCAGCCCGTCGCGGCCGGAGTAAACCACCTGCCAGCCCGGCAGCCGGGTCAGCGCGGTGCCCAGCCAGCCGTGCTGCCTGCGGTTCACGACCACGAGGTCGTACCCGTTCAGCAGGTGCTGCCAGCCGGGCCTGCGGGCGGACAGGAACGTGGCGTAGGCGCGGAGCTGCGCGACCGAGAACTGTTCCAGCCTGGCGTCGTAGGCGACCCGGCCGAACATCGCCGGGTGCAGCCAGAGCATGGGCGGGCTGGACCACTCGTCGGCGAGGACGCGGGCACCCGGGTGCCGTACGGCCAGGGCGGCCGCCGCGCCGATGGCCCGCACCGGGACCAGGCTCTCGAACGTGGCGGCGGGCTCGGCGGCGATCAGGCCGGTCCCGATCAGCGCCGCCACCGCGAGCAGCCCGGCGGTGGCCCGGCTGAACGCCCGGCTGAGCGCGGGCGCCGGGCGCGCGCTGCTGCGGGCGAGGGTGTCGGCGGCGAGCAGGCTCCCGGCGAAGGCGAAGTACGCCTGGTTGCGGATCGCGGTCAGCGCCAGGACGAGCAGGGTCAGGGCGATGGCGGCGAGCACGGGGTCGGGCCGTACGCCCCGCCGCCAGGCCACCGCTACCGCGACCACGCAGGCGGCCAGGAGCGCGAAGAACCCCATGCTGACCAGGTACAGCGGGTTCGGCCGCTGCCACTCGGTGACGTAGTGGCTCAGCGCGGGGGCCACCCGGTTGACGCTCTTGTAGTAGCCGATCACCGCGGCGCCGTACGGGGTGCACAGCACGCTCGCCACCCCGGCCGCGCCGAGGGCGAGGTAGCCCAGAACCGCCCGCGGGCCCGCGCGCCGCACCAGCGCCACGACGGCCCGGTAGCCCGCGTACAGGGCGACCAGCGCCGCCCCGATCAGCACCGACCCGTGCGTGTTCGCCCACACCACCAGCACCGGGAGGACCAGCCAGGTGCGGGCCCGCTGCCGGGGCGCCTGGCTGTCCAGCACGATCAGCCAGACCGTGAGGGCGAACAGCGGGTAGGCGAAGCTCTGCGCTCGGATCGGGATGTTGCCCAGGTAGACGATGACGGTGGCGCAGGTCCATAGGAACGCGCGGGCCTGCGGGACGCCGCGGCCGCGCATCGCCAGCATCAGCATGGCGAACCCGGAGGTGAGGACCAGCGAGGACAGCACCGCCACGGCCGGGTACCCGCCGGCCGCCCAGGCGGCGTAGTAGATCACGTGGGCGAGCCACTGCTGGTCGATCCAGGGCGCGCCGTGGGCCACCACGGTGACCACGTTGTGGTGTGGGATGCCGTGCCGCACGATGTACCGCCCGGCGTACAGGTCGTAGTAGCTGTCCGCGAACAGGTAACGGCTGTACCCCAGGCTCACCGTCAGGCTCAGCGCCACGAGCGCCACCAGCCACGGCAGGAACGGTGTGCCCTGCCCCGCGCCCCGCGCCCCGGCGGGCTTGTGGGCGCGCCTGGCCGGCCGCAGGCCCAGCCCCACGCCGCCACCCGGTCGATCCGCCATCTGTGGCCCCCTCCGCGGCACATAAGTGGAATTCGCGGCCCGTACCGCCGGGAACCAAGGCAGGGCCCGCTTACAGGTTCAGTTACTCGAAGTAAGGGATACACTACACATTGTGACTGATCAGGCGGAAGGGACCGGGCGCGGGCGCCGTGGCCACGGGCCGGGGCGGGCTCTGGTGGCGCCGGCCGATCAGCCGGCATGTCAGCCGGCCGGTGATCTTCCCTGACCGTTCACCCGATACCCGGCCAGGGAGACATCTTCCAATCTAGACAACGATAAGTAATACTCTCCTAACTGGGAGTGACACCCGGTTCACGAATTTGGAAGGAGTTCGAGATGCTCAGGTACTTCGTGTACATCCAGAACACGCTCGCCCGGACGCTGCAGCGGGACGACCGCGGCGCGACCGCCGTCGAGTATGGGCTGATGGTCGCGCTGATCGCCGCCGTGATCGTGACCGCGGTCACGCTCATCGGCACGAACCTCACCAGCATCTTCAACAAGGTTGCCAACGCCGTCTGACGGCGGCGGCCACCCCGCGGCCACCCGGCAGCCCGTCACCGCAGCGGCGGGCCCGGGTGAAGCCCACGACGGACGGCCGGCGGCCTGGCTGCGCGCCGCCGGACGCCGGTATTCACCTGCGCAGCCCGGTGCCGCCGCGGCGCCGGGCCGCCCGGACCTGCGAAGGAGGAGCCATGAGGCGGCGGCAGGCCGCGAGTGACGCACGCGACCGCGGTTCCGCGGCCGTGGAGTTCGCGCTGCTGCTGCCCGTCCTGCTGTTGATCATCTTCGGCGTCATCGACTTCGGCCGGGCGATCAACGCCCAGATCACGCTGACCCAGGCGGCGCGTGAGGGCGCCCGGCTGGCATCGTTTGGCTACTCCACCTCCGCCGTGCAGACCCGTGCGCAGAACGCGGCGACCGGGCTGAGCCCGGTGACCGTCACCGTGTCCTCCTCCTGCCCGACCGGTGCCGGGATGGGTGTGGACGCGGTGGTGCAGACCAGCTACCAGTTCTCGTTCATCACCCCGGTCGGAGCCTTCGCGGCGCTGTTCGGCAGCGCGAGCTTCGGGTCCTCGGCACTGACGCTCACCGCCACGGGGGAGATGCCGTGCGAGACGTTACCGGGGGCCGGGCCCGCCCGGTGCTCCGGCTGCTCCGCCGCGACGACCGCGGCGTGGTCGGCGTGCTCGTCGGGCTGCTGATCGGCACCGTGCTGCTCGGGCTGGGCGCCCTCGTCATCGATGTGGGCCAGCTCTACCAGGAGCGGGCCGAGCTGCAAAACGGCGCGGACGCGGCGGCGACCGCGGTGGCCAAGAGCTGTGTGCTCGGCACGTGCACCAACAGCAGCGCGGTGAGCACCGCGGTGACCTACGCCGACGACAACGCCAAGGACCACCTGTCCGCGGTGCCCCTGGTTTGCGGCTCGGGCGCCCTGGGCACCTGCCCGGCGAGCACCGGGGCGATGACCGACTGCCCGGCGGCGCCCGCCTCAGGCACCAACTATGTGGACGTGCACACCGCCACCTCCACGTCCGGGGGCGGCACGGTGATCGCCCCGGTCTTCGCCAAGGCGATGCTCGGCAACGACAACTACACCGGCACGCAGGTGCTGGCCTGCGCCCAGGCGGAGTGGGGCGGGCCCAGCGCCTTGAACACCATCGCGTTCGCGATCTCCGCGTGTGCCTGGGACGCGGCCACCAGCCTGGGCACCGTGTACGGGTCGCCGCCGCCGGCCGTGCCGCCCGCCTCCTACGACCAGGTGCTCCAGGTGCACACCGGCGGTTCGGCCACCGGCTGCTCCACCGAGCCGTCCGGCTCGGACGGCCCGGGCAACTTCGGCTGGACCAACGACCCGACCGGCACCTGCTCGATCTCGGTCAGCGGGGGCACCACCACCGGGAACCCGGGCGCCGCGGCCACCAGCGATTGCCTGACGGCGCTGGCGGCGGACCAGGCCGCCAAGACGGTGGTCTACATCGCCGTCTACAGCACGATCACCGGCACCGGTGCCGGCTCTGTCTACACGGTCAAGGGGTTCGCCGCCTTCGTGATCACCGGCTACAACCTGCCCGGCAACTTCGCCTCGGACTGGCTGAACCCGGCGAACAACTGCTCCGGGTCGGAAAAGTGCATCAATGGCTACTTCACCCAGGGAGCCATCGCGGGCAGCAGTTCGACCGGCGGCGCCTATCTCGGTGCCGCCGTGATCAGGATCACCGGCTAGGGGGCCGGAAGGGGGGACGGGGGAGTCAATGAAACGACGGCTACTGATCATCGCGCTAGCGGTGATCCTCGCGGCGGTCGGCACCAGCGGTGTGCTGGCCTACGTCCGGGGGGCCAACGCCCGCGCCATCGCGGGGATGAAAGCGGTCAGCGTGCTGGTGGCGCAGAAGAAGATCACCTCCGGCACCACGGCAGGCGCCGCGCTGCGCAGCGGGCAGCTCGCCAGCCAGACCCTGCCCGCCTCCTCGGTTCCGGCGGACGCGCTCAGCGCTATCACCAGCGGCATGTCCTCGCTGGTGCTCAGCGCGGACGTCCAGCCGGGGCAACTGCTGCTGCGCCCGATGCTGGTCACCGCCGCGCAGACCACCAGCGGCCTGGCGATCCCGCCGGGCATGGTGGCGCTGACGCTCGCCTTCTGCCTTTCCGAGGACGTGGCCGGCGCGGTGCAGGCCGGCTCCCAGGTGGCGGTGTTCGACACCGTCGGCCTCAACACCGGCAGCCCCATCACCGGGGCACCGGGGTGCGCCGGGGCGCACACACAGGTCGGCGGCACCATCAAGACCCGGGTCGTGCTGCGGCGGGTGCCGGTGCTGTCCGTCGGGCCGGCGGGGCCCGGCGGCACCAGCGGCACCTCCACCACGTCCACGCTGAGCGGTTCCAGTTCCTCCCCCGCCAGCCAGGGCGGGACGCTGGTGACCCTGGCCGTCACGCAGGCGGAGGCCGAGCAGCTCATCCAGATGACCGAGACCGGCCTGCCCTACCTGGCGCTGCTCACCACCGGCTCGCACACCACCGCGGACGCCGGGCACCTGCTCGCCGTCCGGCCGGTGTCTCCCACGCCCAGCCCGGTGGTCACGTTCCCGCTGGTGGTGCCCAGCACAGCCCCCACGATCCCGGTGACGGCGCCGACCACCCCGGCCCCCGCCCCGTCCCCCGCACCCACCCAGACCGGCCACAAGCGGAAGTGAGGCGGTAACCCATGCCCATCCTGTGCGAGCCGGCCGCGGACGCCGGACAGCTGCTGCCGGATCTCGGCAGTGAGGTACGCACCGCCGACGACCTCAGCGCGGCGGCCAGGCTGCTGGACAGCGACCCGGCGGAGACCCTGGTGGTGATCGGGCCGCAGGCCGACACCGGGGAGGCATTGGGCTTCGCGTCCGCGCTGCGCATGGTCCGCCCGGCGGTCGGCGTGATCCTGGTTCGCGAGCAGACCGACGTGGACATGCTGAACCAGGCGCTGCAGTCCGGCGTGCGCGAGGTGGTGCAGGCCGGCGACCATGCCGCGCTGGCCGCCGCCTGCCGGCGGTCCCGTGACGTGTCATGGCGCATCCTCGCGGCCTCCACCACCGAGCGCAGCGGGCCCACGGTCGACGGGAAGATCATCACCGTGTTCACCGCCAAGGGCGGCGTGGGCAAGACCATGCTGGCCATCAACCTCGGCGTGGCGCTCGCCCAGCGCGGTGCCAACAAGGTGTGCGTGGTCGATCTGGACCTGTCCTCCGGCGACGTGGCGATCAGCCTGCTGCTCGACCCGGTGCGGACGCTCGCGGACGCGGTCTCGATGAGCGGCCACATCGACATCACCGGGGCCGCGTCGCTGCTCACCCCCTACCGGCCCGGGCTGGAGATGCTGCTGGCGCCGATCACCCCCGGCGACGCGGAGAAGATCCCGCCGTCGCTGGTGGGGGAACTGCTGGCGGTGCTGCGCACCATGTTCGACTACGTCGTGGTGGACACCCCGCCGCACATCAGCGAGCACGTGCTGACGGCCCTCGACGCATCCGCGCACCATGTGCTGCTGACCACGCCGGACGTGCCGGCGCTGAAGAACCTGCGCGTCGTGCTCGACGTGCTCGACATGCTCGCCTACCCCGCGGAGATCCGCTCCGTCCTGCTCAACCGGGCGGAGCCGAAGCTGCGGCTGAGCCAGGAGGACGTGGAGCGGGTGATCCGCGCCCCGGTCGCCGCGCAGATCCCGGCCAGCCGGGCCGTGCCGATCGCCGTCAACAAGGGCACGCCGATCTTGCTCGCCAACCCCGGGCACGCGGTGAGCAAGGCCATCAACAACTTCGCGCGGCAGCGGCTGCTGCCCGCGCCCGCTCCCCGCGGCCGGCGCGGCCGGTCTAGGCGGCGGCCGGCATGAGCCTCTCCGACCGGCTCGCCCGCCAGGCCGGCAGCCAGCGGACCACCGTCCGCCCCACGCACGGCACGACCCAGGCGGTCCGCCGCGCCGACCCGTTCGCCGACGTCCGGCGCACCGTCCACGACGCGCTGCTGGACACCCTCGGGCCGAAGCTCTACGACGCGAACCTCAGCGAGCGCGAACTCGAGCAGCGCGTCACCGAGACGCTTCAGACGGTGCTGGAGCGGGACAAGACCCCGATGACCGCGGCCGACCGGCTGCGGGTCTCCCAGGAGGTTGCGGACGAGATCCTCGGCCACGGGCCGCTCGAGCCCTACCTGCGTGATCCCGAAGTGTCCGAGATCATGGTCAACGGCCACGACCACGTCTACGTGGAGCGGGCGGGCCAGCTCTACCCGGTCGCGGCGACGTTCGCGGACGAGAGCCACCTGCGCCGCACCATCGACAAGATCGTTTCCCGGGTTGGCCGGCGGGTGGACGAGGCCAGCCCGATGGTGGACGCCCGCCTTCCCGACGGCAGCCGGGTCAACGCGGTGGTCCCGCCGCTGGCACTGGACGGCTCGGTGCTGACCATCCGTAAGTTCGCCGCCGACCCCTTCCTGGTGTCGGACCTCATCGGCTTCGGCACGCTGACCCCGCCGACGGCGGAGCTGCTGCGGGCCTGTGTGCGCGGCCGGATGAACGTCGTGATCAGCGGCGGTACCGGGTCCGGCAAGACCACCACGCTGAATGTGCTGTCGTCGTTCGTGCCCGACAACGAGCGCATCCTGACCATCGAGGACGCGGCGGAACTGCAACTGCGCCAGGACCACGTGCTGCGCCTGGAGGCCCGCCCGCCCAACATGGAGGGGCGTGGTGCGATCACGATCCGCGAACTGGTGCGTAACGCGCTGCGGATGCGGCCGGACCGGATCATCGTCGGCGAGGTCCGTGACGGCGCGGCCCTGGACATGCTCCAGGCGATGAACACCGGTCACGACGGCTCCATCACCACGGTGCACTCCAACGGCCCGCGCGACGCGCTGGCCCGGCTGGAGACGATGGTGCTGATGGCGGGCGTGGACCTGCCCCAGCGTGCCATCAGGGAGCAGATGGCCTCGGCGATCAACCTCATCGTGCACCAGGCCAGGCTGAAGGACGGCACCCGGCGGATCACCCACATCACCGAGGTCGAGGGGATGGAGGGAGACATCATCACGCTCCAGGACGTGTTCCTGTTCGACTTCAAGGCAGGAGTGGACGAGCACGGCGCGTACCGGGGTGAGCTGCGCAGCACCGGGATACGCCCGCATTTCCTCGACTGGCTGGCCGACCGCGGCGTGCGCGTCTCGCCCGCGGCGCTGGGCCTGCAGGAGAACCTGCGATGAGCCCGGCTGGCACGCTGACCGGCCATGACCTTGCCAGCGCCGCCTGGCACGGCTGGCCGGCTTCGGTGATCCTGGCCATCGGCTGCGTGTTCCTGGCGATCTTCCTGACCGCGGCGCTGCTGATCGGGATGATCCGGCCGGACGACCGGGCCAGGCGGCTGGCGGCGCGGATCGAGCGCTACGGGTCCCGGCATGTGGCCGGCCGTTCCGAGCGGCAGCTGGGCCGGGTCGCCGACCGCCTGGTATCGCCGGTGCTGCAGGTGGGCGGCACCGAGGAGAAGCTGGCGGCGCGGCTGGACCTGGCCGGCATCGGGTGGACCCCCGGCGAATGGGTGCTGGCCGGGGCCGGGGCGAGTCTGGTGCTGGTGATCACGCTGACCGTGCTGTTCGGCAACCCGCTGATCGCGCTGGTGCTCGGCGCCCTGGCCGGCTGGCTGGGCATGAGGTTCGGCCTGAACTTCCTGATCCGGCGGCGCCAGGCCAAGTTCGCGGACCAGCTGCCCGACATGCTCCAGTTCGTCGCCGGCTCGCTGCGCTCGGGGTTCTCGCTCGGCCAGGCACTGGACGCGGCGGTGCGGGAGGACACCCAGCCGGTGGCCGGCGAGTTCGGCCGTGCGCTGGCGGAATCCCGCATCGGGGTGGACCTGGAGGGCGCGCTGGACCAGGTCGCGGACCGGATGGAATCGGCGGACCTGCGGTGGACGGTCATCGCGATCCGGATCCAGCGGGAGACCGGAGGCAACCTCGCCGAGGTGCTGGGCAACACCGTGGGGACGATGCGCGAGCGCGCCCAGCTCAAACGGCACGTCCGGGCGCTGAGCGCGGAGGGACGGCTGTCCGCCTACATCCTGGTCTCGCTGCCGATCTTCATCGGGGGCTGGATCTTCCTGACCCGGCGAAGTTACCTGCGCCCGATGTACGCCTCCACGGTCGGGATCATCATGCTCGTCATCGCCGCCCTGCTGGTCGCCGGCGGCGCCCTGTGGATGCGCAAGCTGGTCAAGGTGGAGGTGTAGCGATGCCCTCAGCGATCCTCCTGGACGGCGTGCTCATCGGCCTGGCCATCGCGATGGTGGTGGTGGCCGTGGCACCGGCCCGGGCCAAAGGCGGCGGGATCGCCGGCGCGGCCGCGGTGATCGAGCAGCGCTATGCCCAGCACACCGACACCGAGGAGGAAGGGCAGGCGGCCGCGGCGCCGCCCTGGCTGGCCGCGCTCGGGCGGCGGCTGTCCCCCTCGGGCACGGCCGCGAAGATCCAGCGCAGGCTGGACATCGCCGGCAACCCGGAGCGCTGGAACACCGAGCGGCTGTTCGCGGTGAAGGCCATGGGGCTGATCGGCCTCGCCGGCCTGGGCCTGCTGATCGGGCTGCACGATGCCACCGTGGCGATCCCGGCCATCGGGCTTGGCGGCCTGGCCGGGTTCTTCGTGCCCGACCTGCTGCTCTACAACACGGGCATCAAGCGGCAGCTGAAGATTCAGCGGGACCTGCCGGACGCCATGGACATGCTCACCATCTGCGTCGAGTCCGGCCTCGGCTTCGACGCCGCGATGGCCAGGGTGGCACGCAACTCGCAGGGGCCGGTGGCCGCCGAGTTCTCCCGTGCCCTGCAGGAGATCCAGATCGGCAAGTCCCGGGCCCAGGCGCTGCGCGCGCTGGGCGAGCGGACAACGGTCGCCGAGCTGCGCGCGTTCACCTCGGCCCTGGTTCAGGCCGGCGAGCTCGGCATCCCGGTCGCGGACGTGCTGCGCGAGCAGTCCAAGGAGATGCGGCTGCGGCGCCGCCAGCGGGCCGAGGAGAAGGCGCAGCAGGTGCCGGTGAAGATCCTCTTCCCGTTGATCGGCTGCCTGTTCCCGGCGCTGTTCATCATCGTCATCGGGCCGGGTGCGATCTCGATCATGCACTCCCTCTTCCACCACTGAGACCCGGATGACCACGGTCACCCGCAGGGGCCGCCGGCCCGACTACGGCAGGCTGGTCATGATTCCCACGGCGCTGGGCTTCGTGCTGCTCGACGCGGCGGCCCTGGTCCGCGGCAGCGGCGCCGACCCGCTGCACTGGGCGAGCACCGGGCTGGTCTGCCTGTTCTACGCGCTGATCATCTGGTGCTACCTGCGCCGCGGTCCGGCCAGCGCGACCAGCCGGTCGGTCAGCGCCCACGCCGCGGCCGTGACCGCGATGTGCGTCCCGTTCGCGTTCCCGCTGCTGCGGACGGGACCGCCGGGCGGCGCCCAGCAGTGGGCCGGCGACGCGCTGGTGGCGGGCGGCACCGCCTGGGCGCTCTGGTCGCTGCGCTCCCTGGGCCGCAGCGTGTCCGTGCTCGCGCAGGCCAGGGCCCTGGTCGACCGGGGCCCGTACCGGTGGGTGCGGCACCCGCTGTACACCGGGGAGATCGTGTCCTCGCTCGGGCTGGCCCTGCTGGCGGGCACCCTCCCGGCGCTGGCCGTCTGGCTCGGGTTCTGCTTCCTGCAGGCGTACCGGGCGCTGCGGGAGGAACAGTTGCTGGTGGTGGCCATGCCCGCCTACCGCGGCTACCGGGCACGCACCGCGGCGCTGTTCCCCGGGCTGTTCTTAATCCCGTGGGCGGCCTAACCGCCCGGGCCCTTCGCGAGGATCGTCAGCAGGGCGCCCGCGAGCAGGAACGGGCCGAAGCTGATCGCGCCGCGCAGGGTGATCCGGTGGGCGGCCAGCAGCACCAGGCTGGCCAGCGCGGCCAGCACGAAGCCCAGCGCGGCCCCGAGCAGCACGGCCGGCCAGCCGAGCCAGCCGAGCACCAGGCCGGCCAGGCCGGCCAGCTTGACGTCACCGCCGCCCAGCTGCCCCGGCCGCACCAGCCCGAGCAGCAGGTACCCGGCCGCCAGCGCCAGCCCGCCGAGCAGGGCCCGGCCCAGCGCCGCCAGGTCGTGCCCGCTCACCGCCGCGACGGCGAGCAGCGCGATCAGGACCGGGTAAGCGGGCAGGGTGAGGCGGTCCGGCAGCCGCTGCACGCCGATGTCGATCGCGGCCAGGGCCACGCCCAGGGCGCCGAGGAACCCAAGCGCCAGCGTGAGCGGCTGCCCGCCGAACCGGCCGGCCAGCAGCGCCAGCACCGCCGCGGTGACCAGTTCGAGCAGCACGGGGCTGCCCAGGGAACGCCTGCATTCCGGGCACCACAGGGCTGGCCAGGGGCTCAGGTGCGCCCCGCAGCCGGAGCAGGCGACCCGTTCGGGGGCACCGGCCGGTACCGACAGCCGGAACACCGTGCCGCGGAGCAGGGCGCCGGCCGCCAGGCCCGCGGCCCCACCGACGGCCGCCCACGCCAGGTTCATGTCACCCCCGCACTTGCGATGACTCACTGTAGTTCCATCTAACTATCAAGCAGCTGTCCTCGGCCCTCCGGCCAGGTCAGTGGCACGGCGGCGCGTAGGGGACGCCGGGCACGTAGGCGCGCCACTCGGCGCGGGTCAGGGGCTGCCCGGCGGCCGCGCAGACGGCGCGGGCCGCCGCGCTGGCGCCGGTGTCCCAGAGCCAGACCAGGCCGGATGAATCCGCGGCGGCCACGGTGCGCCCGCCCCGGCCGAATGCCACCGAGTAGACGTGGCCGGACGGGCCGGTCAGGGTGGCGATCAGCGCCGGGTGGGCGGGATCGGCCAGGTTCCACAGCCATACGCTGCCGTCGGTGTTCCCGGCCGCCAGCACGCGCCCGCCGGGGCTGAACACGACCGAGTACACATACCCGGCCGGCCCGGTGAGCACCGGGCCGATGGGGCGCGGCCGGGCCGGGTTGGTGACGTCCCAGAGCCGGATGTCCCGGTCCGCGCTGCCGGCCGCGAGCACCCGCCCGTCCGGGCTGAACGCCACCGAGTACGCGGTGCTGGCCGGCCCGGTGAGCGCCCTGCCGATCTGCGCCACGGCGGTGGGATTGGCCACGTTCCACAGCCGCACCCGGTCGTCGGCGCTGGCCGCGGCGAGGGTGGCGCCGCTGGGACCGAACGCGACCGAGAAGACGTAGGTGCGCGCGTCGGTGATCTCCGCCACCTGCCGGGGCCGGGCCGGGTTCGTGATGTCCCACAGCCGTACGGTGCCGTCGTCACCGCCGCTGGCCAGAACCTTCCCGTCGCCGCGGAACGCGACGAACTCGACGAGGCCGCTTCCCGACGCTTGCTGCGGTGTCCCGAGCGGCACCAGGGCCGGCGCACGCCGCCAGAGCTGGATCCGGCCGTCGCCGTACCCTGTGGCGATCAGCTTCCCGTCGGGGGAGAAGGCCACCGCGTTGACGATGTCCCCGGGGACGGCGCGCGGTATGGGGGCGCTGGCGGTCAGCCTGCGGGTGGCCGGGTTCCAGAGCTGGAGGCCGGCCGCCCCGACCGCGAGCGCGCCGCCGCCGGGGCTGAACGCGATGCTGTTGGCCCCGCTGACCGTCTTCAGGGCCGGCGGCGGGACCTGCCAGGCGCGGGCGTAGCCGTCGGCGTCGCCGGCGATAAGCCTGTCCGCGCCGTCCCAGGTCAGCGACGTCACCGGCTGCGGCTGGGGCAGTGCCCCCAGCGGCGCACCCGTGGCCGCGTCCCACAGCCGTACCTGGTCATCCGACCCGGCCCCGGCCAGCACGTGCCCGTCTGGGCTGTAGGCGACCGCCATGACCCAGTCGGTGGCCCCGTGCAGGCGCTTGAGCCGAACCGGCTTGGCGGGGTCGGCGACGTTCCACCGCCAGACCTTGCGGTCGTAGCTCCCGGCGGCCAGCTCATCGCCGCTCGGGCTGAAGGCGACCGAGTCCACGACGTCGGCCGGCCCGGTCAGCGGCTTGCCCACCGGGCGCGGTCTGCCCGGGCCGGCCACGTCCCACAGGCGCACGGTCTTGTCGGCGCTGCCCGCCGCGAGCAGCCGGCCGTCCGGGCTGAACGCCACCGCGTACACGTACCCGCCTGCCCCGGTCAGCGGAGCGCTCGCCGGGACGATGTGCCCGGGGTTGCTCACGTCCCACAGCCGCACGGTGTCGTCGGCGCTGCCTGCCGCCAGCAGTTGCCCGCCCGGGCTGAACGCCAGCGAATAGACCGTGTTCGCCGGCCCGGTCAGCGGGCTGCCGAGCGGCGCGGGATGCCGCGGGTCGGCGACGTTCCACAGCCAGACCTTCCGGTCCTGCCCGGCCGCGGCGAGCACCTGACCGTCCGGGCTGAACGCCGCCGCATACAGCGGGTGGGCGGCCCCCAGATCCTCGACCGTGCCGATCAGCGCCGGATGCCCCGGCACGGCCACGTTCCACAGTTTGAGCGTCCCGTCCGCCGCCGCCACCGCCAGCAGATGCCGGGCGGGCGCCAGCGCGACCGACTCGACCGCCGTCGCCGAATCCTGCATCCGTGCCGCGCTGGGCGCGCCGGACGACTCCAGCAGGCTGGCCCGGGCCTGCCGCGTGTGCGAGATGCCGTAGGCGGCCACCGACAGTTGGGCGGCCAGGCCGGGATCGTCGGCGCGGACCTGGCCGGCGTCCACCGCGACCGTCCGCGACTGCGCCTGGTCCTTGGCGGTGGTGGCGGCTTGCCGCTGGCGAAACGCGTAGCCGGCCAGCCCGACGGTGAGCAGCACCAGGACGGTCAGCACGGCGATCAACCGCCGCAGCCGCCGGGTCCGGCGGCGCTGCGCCGCCTGTTGCGCGCGCTCCTCGGCCAGCCCCGCGTCGACGAAGTTGCGGGCGTCCTGGCTCAGCGCCTCCCGGTTGGGCGCGCTGCCCGCCCATCCGGCGGCCAGCGCCAGCTGCCCGCCGCGCAGCAGCGCGGCCGTCTCCCGGTCGGCCCGCACCCACGCCTGGGCCGCCACCTCGATGAAGCGACGGACCCTGATGTCCTCGCGGTCGGCTTCGATCCACCCGCGCAGCCGGGGCCACGCGCCGAGCAGGGCCTCGTGGGTGATCTCCGCCGCGTCCTGGTCCTTGGTGACCAGGCGATGCGTGACGAACCGCTCCAGCACCGCCGCCGCCGCACTGGCGTCTCCGGGCAGGTCGCCGAGCGGCAGCCGGGCCCGTGCCTCGCGGCCGTCGTCGCCGACGTGCACCAGCCGGATGAACAGCTGCCTGGCGACCTCCCGCTCGCCGTTGCCCAGGGTCGCGTAGGCGTGCTCCGCGGTTCGCGCGATGGCATCCCGTATCCCGCCGCTGGCCTGGTAGTCGGCCACGGTCAGCCGGCCCCCGCGGCTGTGCTCCCAGGTGGCCAGCAGGGCGTGCGAGAGCAGCGGCAGCGCCCCAGCCTCGTGCCCGCCCGGCCCCGGCGCGCCGTGCGGGCGCATGTCGGCAAGCAGCACCTCGACCAGGCCGTCCTCGATGACCCGGCCCGCCTTGCGCGCGGGCTCTACGATCGCGCGGCGGAGTTGTCCGGCGGACATCGGTCCGATCACGATCTGGCGTTCCTGCAGCGACCGGGCGAGCCCTGGGTAGCCCAGCGCGTGACCGTAGAAGTCCGCGCGCAGGCCGAGCACGACCAGGGTGTGCCCGGCCAGGGCGGACAGGGCGGCGACGAACTCCCGCCGCCCGTCCTCGCCCGTTCCCGCGGTAAAGATCTCCTCAAGCTGGTCCACGATGATCGCCGGGGGCTCGTCGCCCCGCCCGGCCAGCCGCGCATACCGCTCCGGTTCCTCACGCAGGCCCTCGGCCAGCAGCCCGGCGCGCGGCGGGCCGGCCCCCGGCCAGGCCAGCGGCGCCAGGTGCGCGGCCAGCGCCTGCACGGGAGCGGCGCCCGGCGTGATCAGCAGCACCGGGCGGCCGCCCGGCCGCGCCGGGGTGCCGGTCCGCAGCCGGGGCACCAGGCCCGCGCGCAACAGGGAAGACTTGCCGGACCCGGACGGGCCGACCACCGCGAGCGGCAGCCCCGGCGTGCCCGGCCCGGCCGCCAGCCGCACGAGGTGCAGCACTAACTCCTCGCGGCCGAAAAACCAGGCGGCGTCCTCGGGCTGGAAGCTGGCCAGGCCACGGTACGGAGCCGGGCCGCTGGCCGGCGGCCGGCCGGGCGCGCGGCGGACCCGGTTCAGCGCGTCCAGCCAGCGCCGCACCTGCTCGGCGTCGGTGATCTCGCAGGCGGCCAGGATGCTGGGCAGCAGTTCCGGCTGGCGGGCCGGGGGAAGGTGGCGCGCGGCGAAGTAGTCGCCGACCGTGCTGGCCGGGATTCCGCTTGCCTTCGCCACCTCCCGGATGGTGAGCCCAGCCTGTTGCCGGGCCAGGGTGAGCTCGCGCCCGAAGTCCTGCTGAGAAGTGATCCGCCCCGGATCGGGGGCTCCGGTTTCAGGTAATGATTGACGCGCCATCGGCTCCCCTCATGCGCCCGTCGGGCCGCCGGCAGGGCATGCCCCCGTAATGTGACCCCGTGACCCGGAACCCCTGATGTGCGGACAGAGGGGCAACCAGGCCAGTTCACATCTAACGCCCTGTTGGGCCCCTATGGGTACCGTATCGGAGCATGCGTCCCGCGCGCCGGTCCGCATTGGGCCGGTTACCGCCGGTGGAATATGACATAAGTGTCAGCATTAACCCGGTGCCATGACGTGCGCGTCAGCTTCGAGTGACATATGCGTCAGGTTCTGTGCCAGTGGCGTCGCGGGGTCACGGCCTGGCCGTTCCGCGGAAGCGCCCGGCAGGGGCCGTGACAAATGACAGCCCACAGCGAAGCGCGATGCGGCAAGGGAAATTCCCGCTCCGCTCCCGCCGTCGGCCGGTCATTCCCCTGGCCCGGTGCCAGGTCCCGCACCGTGCCCTCTGCCTGCGGTTTTGCATAGCAAACCGGCCCGTAGCCGAGCAGGACGGCCCGCGCTCACCCAAATCTTCCCGGACGCATCGGAAATGGCTCGGTAAAGACACAAGCGGTGGCCACGGTTTCCGGGCGGCAGACTTGCGGGGAGCAACCGCCGTAATGTAAATGTCTTTGCCGGGACCGGCGCGGTGCCGGGGCCGCGAGAGTTCTGCGACATCCGTGTCACATGACGCCGATGTCATTGTTTGCATTAGCCTGCCAGCTATGAAGGAATAGGGACGTGACCCCGGATGCGACGCGATCGGACGATGCCACCGCACCCGGAGTGGATCTTGGTCGGGGCGGCGGGACCGGGGCGAGCCTTGGGCGGGGCGGCGGGGTCAGAGCCAACACTGCGCGGGGCGGCGGGACCGGGGCGAGCCTTGGGCGGGGTGGCGGGGTCAGAGCCAACACTGCGCGGGGCGGCGGGACCGGGGCGAGCCTTGGGCGGGGTGGCGGGGTCAGAGCCAACACTGCGCGGGGTAGCGGGGCCGGAGCTAGCACCGAGTCGGCCAGGGTGATCACCTCCCGGGCCGGCGCCAAGGCCGCGAACGAGAACTTTCCCGTGGCCCTCCGGCTGCTCCCCGGCCGCTACCGGCGGCATCTGACCGCGGTCTACGGCTTCGCCCGGTCGGCCGACGACATGGGCGACGAGGCGCCACCGGCCGAGCGGCTGGCGCTGCTCAACGAACTCGAGGCCGATCTCGGCCGGCTCTACCGGCCCGGGCCCGGCGGGGAAGGGCCCCGGCTGCCGGTTGTACGGGCGCTGGCACCGGCCGTCGCGCGGTGCTCGATTCCCGCCCAGCCCTTTCTCGACCTGATCCAGGCGAACCGCCAGGACCAGGCGGTCACCCGCTACCACACCTTCGACGAACTGCTCGGCTACTGCCGCCTGTCGGCCAACCCGGTCGGCAAGATCGTGCTGCACGTCTTCGGCGTGGCCACGCCGGGCCGGGAACGGCTCTCCGACCTGGTGTGCACCGCGCTGCAACTGGCCGAGCACTGGCAGGACGTGGCCGAGGACCTGCGGGCCGGGCGGGTCTACCTGCCGGGCAAGGACCTCGCCGCCTACGGCGTCACCGAGACCGATCTGGCCGCGCCGTCCGCGTCGCCGCAGGTCCGGGCGCTTCTAGCGTTCGAGGTCCGGCGGGCCACCGACCTGCTCGATGAGGGCGCGCGGATCGTTGGCACGCTGCGCGGCTTCGCCAGGGCCGCGGTGGCCGGGTACGTGGCGGGCGGCCGGGCCGCCCTGGCCGCGATCAACGCCAGCGACTGCGACGTGCTCGCCGCCACCCCCCGCCCGCGCAACCGGCGCGTGGCGGCGGAACTCATCCGTGCCTACGTGACGGGCCAGTGACATGGGAGGTCATCTGTCAACAACGGAAGTGTCACGCCGCAGCCGCCGCGCCGAACGCCGCCGCGACTCCGTCGCGGCGGCCCGGCGCCGAGACCAGTGCTGGCCCGGGGGGACGACGCCCCGGAACCCCCCGGGGCTTCCGCTCCCCTGCTTTGCGCGCCTCCGGCACGACCATGCGAGGCCCCAGGCCGAGCGCCCGCGAGGGAGGCCATGAATCTGACCACGGACGTCCGGGCCGCTTACCGGCGGTGCGAGGAGATCACCTGGTCCCAGGCCAGGAACTTCTCCTACGGCATCCGGCTGCTCCCGCCGGCCAAACGGCAGGCCCTGGCGGCGGTCTACGCCTTCGCCCGGCGGATCGACGACATCGGGGACGGCACACTGCCCGCACCGGAGAAGCTCACGCTGCTGGAGCAGGCCCGTGCCGGGCTGTCCGCGCTCCAGGCCGGCGACGTCGACCGCGACGACGACGTGCTGGTGGCGCTGGCCGACGCGGCGGCACGGTTCGACATCCCACTGGCCGCGTTCGGCGAACTGATCGACGGCTGCGGGGCTGACGTGCGCGGCGTCAGCTACGCCACCTTCGACGACCTGCTGCATTACTGCCGGTGCGTGGCCGGGTCGATCGGGCGGCTGTCCCTGGGGGTGTTCGGCACCAGCGACGCGCAGCAGGCGGTGCCGCTGGCCGACTCACTCGGCGTGGCGCTCCAGCTCACCAACATCCTGCGGGACATCCGCGAGGACTACGCCACCGGCCGGGTCTACCTGCCCGCTGAGGACCTCGACCGGTTCGGTGCCGACCTCGCCGCCGGCCTCGCCGCCGGCCCCGGCCGGGGCAAGCTCACCGCGCTGGTCGAGTTCGAGGCGGACCGCGCCCGCACCTGGTACGCCAAGGGCCTGGCGCTGATGCCGCTGCTGGACCGGCGCAGCGCCGCCTCCGCCGGCGCGATGGCGGGCATCTACTACCGGCTGCTGGAGAACATCGCCGCCAGCCCCGCCGCCGTGCTCACCCGCCGGGTGTCGCTGTCCGCGCGGGAGAAGGCCGCCGTGGCGGTCAAGTCGCTGGCCTCGGCGGCGGTCCGGCCGCCACGCCGCAGCTCGCTCCCGCCCGCCCCTACACGAGGGGTGGCCCGGTGACCCCGCAGACCGCGGCACCGCACGTGGCGGTGGTGGGCGGCGGGCTGGCCGGCATCACCGCCGCCATCGCGCTGGCCGAGACCGGCACCCGGGTCACGCTGCTCGAATCCCGGCCCCGCCTGGGCGGCGCCACCTGCTCGTTCAGCCGCGGCGGCCTGATCGTGGACAACGGACAGCACGTGTTCCTGCGCTGCTGCACCGCCTACCGTGGGCTGCTGGCCAGGCTCGGCATGACCGGCTCGGTGACGCTCCAGGACCGGTTCGAGGTCACCGTCCTGCGCCCCGGCGGCCGAGCCACGCTGCGGCGCACGGCGCTTCCCGGCCCGCTGCACATGGGCCAGGCCCTCGCCCGCTACCGGCACCTTTCTTATGCCGAACGGCTCCGCGTGGTGCCCGCCGCCCTGGCGATGACCCGGCTCGACCCGGCACGCCCCGAACTGGACGGGCAGCGCCTCGGTGACTGGCTGGCCGCGCACGGGCAGGGCGAACATGCCCGGCGGGCGTTGTGGGACCTGTTTACGGTGTCCGCGCTGAACGTCCCCGGGGATGACGCGAACCTCGCGCTCGCCGCGACCGTGGTGAAGACCGCGCTGCTGTCGGCCAGGGACGCGGCGGATATCGGCGTCCCCGTGGTCCCGCTCGGTGAACTGCACGGGCAGGCCGCGGCCGCCCTGCTCGGCAGGCTGCACACCCGGGTCCGGCTGGGCGCCAAGGCAGCGGCGGTGGAGGCGCTGCCGTCGGGCGGGTTCCGCGTCCGCCTGGCCAGCCGCGGCACGGCGGAGGCCAACGGCGGCGAGGTGATCCGCGCCGACGGCGTGGTCCTGGCGGTCCCGCCGGAGATCGCGGCCTGCCTGCTGCCGGCCTCCGCGCGCCAGGGCGGGCCGGGGCCCGGTGACGAGGGGACGGGGCCTTCGACCATCGGGGGGTTCCAGGGGGGCCGCCCCCCCGGGCCAGCCGGGCCCCGGCCCCGTGACGAAGGAACGGGGCCGGGGACCATTGGGGGGTTCCAGGGGGGCCGCCCCCCCGGGCCGGCAGAGTGGCTCCAGATCGGCACCTCGCCGATCGTCAACGTGCACGTGATCTACGACCGGCGCGTGACCAGGCTGCCGTTCGCCGCGGCGGTGGACTCGCCGGTGCAATGGGTGTTCGACCGGACCGGGCCGTCGGGCCTGCGCGAAGGGCAGTACCTGGCGATATCGCTGTCGGCGGCGGACGGCTACGCCGACGTCCCGGCCGCCCGGCTGCGCGAGCGGTTCCTGCCCGCGCTGGCCGAACTGTTCCCCGCGGCGTCACCGGCGCGGGTTGTCGATTGCTTCGTCACCAGGGAGCGCAGCGCCACGATGCGCCAAGGGCGCGGAGTGGGACGGCTGCGGCCCGGGGCCGCGACGGCCGTACCGGGCCTGGTCCTCGCGGGCGCCTGGACCGATACCGGGTGGCCGGACACGATGGAGGGAGCCGTGCGGAGCGGACTGAACGCGGTGCGGGAACTGCGCCGGGCCATGACCAGCCCGGCGCTGCGCTGGGTACCGGGCCGGATGACCGAGCCCGGGTCCCCGGCCGTGAGCACCGGCGCCACCGGAGCGCAGGCATGACACCGGTGAGGCCGGAGCGGCCCGGCGCCACGCCGGCGGCCGGATCCCCGGCTTCCGGGACCGGCGCCCAGGGGGCGCCGGCATGACCGCCGTGATGCCCGCGGGCGTGGCGACGGCCCGGGACCTGGTCGGCCCGGCGATGGCCGCCGCAGTCGCCCGCCTCAGCCCCGAGGTGCGTACGGTCGCCGCCTACCACCTCGGCCTGGCCGGGCCGAACGGGCACGCCACCGCGAACGGCGGCGCCGCTCACGGTGGTCAGCCGGCCATTACGGTGCCGCCGCCGGCCGACGGCCGGTCCGCCGGGTCGCCCCCGGCCGACGGCCGGTCCGCCGGGTCGCCGCCGGCCGACGGCCGGTCCGCCGGGTGGCCGCCGGCCGACGGCCGGTTGGCCGGGTCACCGCCGGCCGGGGGCGCCAAGCCGGGCGGGTCCGGGAAGGCGTTGCGCCCGGCGCTGGCCCTGCTGTCCGCGCGGGCCGCGCTGGCCGCGCCGGAACGCGGCGTCCCCGCGGCGGTCGCCGTCGAGCTCGTGCACAACTTCTCGCTGCTGCACGACGACATCATGGATGAGGATCGAGAGCGGCGGCACCGGCCCACCGCCTGGACCGTCTACGGCGTCGGCGCCGCGATCCTGGCCGGTGACGCCATGCTGGCCCTCGCCCAGGAGATCTTGCTGGAGGACAAGGCCCCGCAAGGCCTCTGGGCGGCCCGCTGCCTGTCCGCGGCGGTGCAGCGGCTGATCGCCGGGCAGGGCTCGGACCTGGCTTTTGAGCGCCGTGACGACGTCACCCTGGCCGAATGCCAGGAGATGGCCGGGGACAAGACGGCGGCGCTGATGGCGTGCGCGTGCAGCATCGGCGCGATCTACGTCGGCGCGCCGCCGGCCGTGGCTATGGGCCTGGCCGGGTTCGGCGCGCACGCCGGGCTGGCCTTCCAGCTCACCGACGACCTGCTGGGCATCTGGGGGAGCCCGGCGGTGACCGGCAAGCCGGTCCGCTCGGACCTGCGGGCACGGAAGAAGTCACTGCCGGTGGTGGCCGCGCTGGCGGGCGGCACGCCCGCCGCCGGCGAACTGTGCACGCTGCTACGCCAGGAGGGCCCGCTGTCCGAGGACGACCTGGCCCGCGCCGCCGGGCTGGTCGAGGAGGCCGGAGGCAAGGATTGGACGGAGAACGAGGCCGCGGCTCAGCTCGCGGCGGCGCACCGGTGCCTGGCGGACACGCCGATGCCGGACGACGTCCGGGCCGAGTTCGCCGGGGTCGCCGAGTTCATCACCGCCCGGCAGTGGTGAGGAGATAGGGATCCGATGACAGTCACGCACCCAAGGCCCATAGGCCGCTCCGCCGCCGGCCCGGCGGCGGAGGCGCTCGCCCGCGCCAGGGACCACCTGCTCGGCCTGCAGCACGGCGAGGGCTGGTGGCAGGGCGAACTGGAGACCAACGTCACCATGGACGCGGAGGACCTGCTGCTGCGGGAGTTCCTCGGCGTCCGTACCGCGGAACAGACCGACGCCGCGGCCCGGTGGATAGCCTCCCAGCAGCGCGACGACGGCACCTGGGCCAACTTCTACGGCGGCCCGGGCGACCTGTCCACCACGGTGGAGGCCTACGTCGCGCTGCGGCTGGCCGGACACGAGCCGCAGGCGCCGCACATGGCCAGGGCGGCGGACTGGATTCGAGAGCAGGGCGGGATCCCGGCCACCCGGGTGTTCACCCGGATCTGGCTCGCGCTGTTCGGCGAGTGGTCCTGGGACGACCTGCCGGTGATGCCGCCGGAGTTGATCTACCTGCCTGCCTGGTTCCCGCTCAACGTCTACGACTGGGGTTACTGGGCACGGCAGACCATAGTCCCGCTCACGATCGTCGGGGCGATCAGGCCAGCCACGCCGCTTCCGTTTGGCTTGAAAGAACTCTGGCCGGTCGGCGGCGGGCCGATCGTGGCCGGGCGCCGGGACCGTCCCAAAGATCCTGCCTGGGCCGCCGTGTTCGGCGGCCTCGACCGGGCGCTGCACGGCTACGAGCGGCGCGCGCGCTCTTCCTCTCCCGCCCCGGGCGACGGCTCCGCCGCCACCCTGCCACCCCCGTCCTCTCCCGCCCCGGGCGACGGCTCCGCCGCCACCCTGCCACTCCCGTCCTCTCCCGCCCCGGGCGACGGCTCCGCCGCCGCCCTGCCACCCCCGTCCTCTCCCGCCCCGGGCGACGGCTCCGCCGCCGCCCTGCCACCCCCGTCCTCTCCCCGCCCCGGGCGACGGCTCCGCCGCCACCCTGCCACCCCCGGAGCCGCGCCGGTGCGCGCGGTGCGCCGTGCCGCGATCCGCCGGTGCGCCGAGTGGATCATCGCGAGGCAGGAGGTCGACGGCTGCTGGGGCGGCATCCAGCCGCCGTGGGTGTACTCGCTGATCGCGCTGCGCCTGCTCGGCTACGGGCTCGACCATCCGGTGATGCGCCGCGGCCTGGCGGGCCTGGACCGGTTCACGATCACCGAGGACACCCCCGACGGCCCGGTGCGCCGGATGGAGGCATGCCAGTCGCCGGTCTGGGACACCGTGCTGGCGATGATCGCGCTGGCCGACGCGGGCCTGCCGGCCGACCACCCGGCCCTCACCGGGGCGGCCGACTGGCTGCTCGGCGAGGAGATCCACGGGCCGGGGGACTGGCAGGTGCGCCGGCCGGCGCTGGCGCCCGGTGGCTGGGCGTTCGAGTTCGACAACGACAACTATCCCGACATCGACGACACCGCCGAGGTGGTGCTGGCATTGCGTCGGGTCCGGCTCTCTTCACCCCCCGCCCCGGCCGACGGCTCCGCCGCCGCCCTGCCACCCCCGTCCTGGCCTCCCGCCCCGGGCGACGGCTCCGCCGCCGCCCTGCCACCCCCGGGGCCCGACGCGCGCCGCAAGGCCGCCATATCCCGCGGCCTGGCCTGGGTCACCGGGATGGCGTCGGCGGACGGCGGCTGGGCGGCGTTCGACGCCGACAACACCTCGAAACTGGTGGCCAAGCTGCCGTTCTGCGACTTCGGCGCGGTCACCGACCCGCCCTCGGCGGACGTCACCGCGCACGTGGTCGAGGCGCTCGCGGCCGCGGGCCAGGGCGGCAGCCGGGCGGCCAGGCGCGGCGTGGTCTGGCTGCTGCGCGCCCAGGAGGCCGACGGGTCGTGGTTCGGCCGGTGGGGCGCCAACTACGTGTACGGCACCGGCGCCGTGGTGCCCGCGCTGATCGCCGCCGGGGTGCTGCCGGGCAAGCCGGCCATCCGCCGGGCGGTCGCCTGGCTGGAGGAGCACCAGAATCCTGACGGCGGCTGGGGCGAGGACATGCGTTCCTACGACGACCCGGCGCTGGCGGGCCGCGGCGCCTCCACCGCGTCGCAGACCGCGTGGGCGCTGCTGGCGCTGCTCGCCGCGGGCGGCGCCGGGGCGGCCGTGGAGGCCGGCGTGCGCTGGCTCGCCGAGCACCAGCGAGGCGACGGGACCTGGGACGAGCCGCAGTTCACCGGTACGGGCTTCCCGCGGGACTTCTACCTCAACTACCACCTCTACCGGCTCGTCTTCCCGGTCAGCGCGCTCGGCCGTTACCTGTCGGAGACGGCGTGACCGCCCCCGGGGGTGGAAGGGCGGCGGCGGAGCCGTCGCCCGGGGCGGGAGGCGAGGAGCACGGCCCCGGCCCGGTGACGGAGGAATCGGGCCGTGGGCCATCGGGGGGTTCCAGGGGGGTCGCCCCCCCGGGCGAGCACCGCCCTCTGCTGGTGTGTTCTCCGCTGCGGCTGGAGGCCCGGGCGGTGCGCCGCGGGCTGCGCGCCGCGGCGGGGCCCGGCGGGCCTGGCGGCACGGTGCGGGTGACCGGCTACGGCCCGGCTCGGTCCCGGCGGCAGGCGGCCGCTCTGGCCGGCGAGGATTTCGGTGCGCTGGCTGTCGCCGGGGTGGGCGGCGGCCTCACCGGCGACCTCGTCCCCGGCGACCTGGTCGTCGGCACCGAGGTCAGGGACTTGGCCGGCGGTGTCACCCGGTGCCCGGCGGCGCCGCTGCTGACCGGGGAACTGCGCCGCGCCGGGCTGCGCGCCACGGCCGGGCCGGTCGTGACCGTGGACAGACTGGCTGGCGGGGCGTCCCGGCGGCGGCTGGCGGCCGGCGGGGCGGTGCTGGCCGACATGGAGTCCGCGCCGCTGGCCGCGGCGGCGGGAAACCGGCCAGTGGCCGTGCTGCGCGCGGTGTCCGACACACCCGAGCGGCCACTGCTGCGCCCGGGGGTCGTGACCGGCGGGCTGGCGGCGCTGCGTGCGCTGCGGGATGCCAGCCCGGTGCTGGCCGCCTGGGCCGCCGCGGCCGGGCCGCGGCGGGTGCTGCTCGCCGGGCCGCGATCGTTCTGCGCCGGGGTGGAGCGTGCCATCGAGATCGTGGAGAAGGTGCTCGGCCAGCGCGGGGCCCCGGTCTACGTGCGCAAGCAGATCGTGCACAACACGCACGTCGTGGCGGACCTGGAACGGCGCGGCGCGGTGTTCGTGGACGAACTGTCCGAGGTCCCGGACGGGGCGTGCGTCGTCTTCTCCGCGCACGGGGTGTCCCCGGCGGTCCGCGCGGAGGCCGCCCGCCGTGGCCTGGACGCGATCGACGCGACCTGCCCGCTGGTGGCGAAGGTGCACGCAGAGGCGCGCCGGTTCGCCGCCGACGGCTACCTGGTGGCGCTCATCGGGCACGCCGGGCACGAGGAGGTCGAGGGCACGCTGGGGGAGGCGCCGGAGTCGACCGCCCTCGTGGAAACCGTCGCCGGCGTCGCCCGGCTGCGCCCCGCGGACCCGGGCAAGGTGGCCTACCTGATGCAGACCACGCTTGCGGTGGACGAGGCGGCCGACGTGGCCGCCGCGCTCACCGAGCGGTTCCCGCAGGCCCGGGCGCCGGGTAGCGACGACATCTGCTACGCCACCACCAACAGGCAGCAGGCGATCCGGGCCGTCGCCGCCGAGTCCGACCTGGTGCTCGTGGCCGGGTCGGCCAACTCCTCCAACTCGGTGCGGCTGGTGGAGACGGCGCAGCGGGCCGGCACCCCCGCGCACCTCATCGACGGGCCGTCCGACATCCGGCTCGGCTGGCTGGTCGGCGTGTCCACGATCGGCCTGACGGCCGGCGCCTCCGCGCCGCCGGCCGTGGTCGAAGACATCATCACCGCGCTGTCGGGCCTTGGCCCGGTGGAAGTCAGCGAGCGCGTCATCACCACCGAGAACATCCGGTTCAGCCTGCCCAAGGAGGTCCGGGCACAATGACCATGCCACTGCGACAGAGCATGCGGATCGGGGCCTACCTGATGCGCCAGAAGCTGGCGCGCAAGGACAAGTTCCCCCTCCTGGTCGAGCTGGAACCGCTGTTCGCCTGCAACCTCAAGTGCGCCGGCTGCGGGAAGATCCAGCAGCCGCACACGCTGCTGAAGCAGCGGATGCCGGTGGCCCAGGCGATCGGCGCGATCGAGGAGAGCGGCGCGCCGATGGTGTCCATCGCCGGCGGCGAGCCGCTCATGCACCCGCAGATCCACGAGATCGCCGCCGAGCTGATCAAGCGCAAGAAGTACGTGTTCCTGTGCACGAACGCGCTGCTGATCCCCAAGCACATCGACAAGTTCAAGCCCTCCCGCTACTTCGCCTGGGCGGTGCACATCGACGGGCTGGCCGAACGGCACGACGCGTCGGTCTGCAAGGATGGCGTGTTCGACGAGGCGGTCGCCGCCATCAGGGAGTGCCAGCGGCGCGGCTTCCGGGTCACCACCAACACCACGTTCTTCAACACCGACACCCCGCAGACCGTCATCGACGTGCTGAACTACCTCAACGACGACCTCGGCGTGGACGAGATGATGATCTCCCCGGCGTACGCCTACGAGAAGGCGCCAGACCAGGAGCACTTCCTCGGCGTGAGCGAGACAAGGGAACTGTTCCGCAAGGCGTTCGCCGGCGGCAACCGGCAGCGCTGGCGGCTCAACCACTCCCCGCTCTTCCTGGACTTCCTGGAGGGGAAGGCCGACTTCGCCTGCACCGCCTGGGGGATCCCGTCCTACTCGCTGCTCGGCTGGCAACGGCCCTGCTACCTGATGTCCGACGGGTACGTGAAGACCTACAAGGAGCTGATCGAGACCACCGACTGGGACGCCTTCGGCCGCGGCAAGGACCCGCGGTGCGCGAACTGCATGGCGCACTGCGGCTACGAGCCGTCCGCCGTCCTGGCCACGATGGGCTCGCTGAAGGAGTCGCTGCGCGCGATGCGCGGCGGCTGAGGCCCGCCCGCTCGGGCTCGGTGAAGACCTTCAGTCCATGCGCCTCGGAAGTCTTCGCCGATCAAGGGAAAGGCCTCACCTCTCGTCGGTGCGGGGGAACGGCTGCTCGCACCAGACGACCTTGCCCGCCGGGGTACGCCGGGCACCCCAACGGCCGGACAGCTTGCTGACGATCTGCAGGCCCCGCCCGCGCTCGTCGTCCCTGGCGGCGTGCTGGAGCTTGGGCAGCGCCGGCGAGCTGTCCAGCACCTCGCACACCAGCGCGCCCTCCTTGATCAGCCGGAGCGTGACCGGGCCCTCGGCGTACCTGATCGCGTTGGTCACCAGCTCGGAGGCCAGCAGCTGGGTGGTGTCCACCATGCTGCCCAGCTCCCACTTCTCCAGCGGCTCGGCCACCAGGGACCGCGCCTCGCGCGCCGCGGACGGCTCACCGGTCAGCGACCAGGAGGCCTGCAGGCTGCCGTCGATCCGGGCCAGCCGGGCGATCAGCACGGCGATGTCGTCGCGGTGCTGGTCGGAGTAGGCGCCGGCCAGCATGGCCTTGCACAGGTCCTCCATCGAGCCGGCCACAGAATCGGCGTCGAACACCGACTGGAGCCGCGTCAGCCCGTCGTCGATGTCGCGGCCGCGGCTTTCCACCAGCCCGTCGGTGTAGAGGACGAACAGGCTGGCGTCCTCGATCTCGAACGTCCGGCTGGAGATCAGCCCTTCGCCCACGCCCAACGGCGGTGCCGGGGACACGTCGAGGAACTCGCTGGTGCCGTCCGGGCGCACCAGCAACGGGGGCAGGTGCCCGGCTGAGGCGACCTCCACCGTGCCGTTGACCGCGTCGTAGGTGGCGTACGCGCAGGTGGCGAAGTGCGGCTCTCGCTCGCCGATTTTCCGCATCAGCTCGTTGAGGTGCTGGAGCGACTCGGCCGGGGACAGCTCCAGCATGGCCAGGGTCTGGATCGCGGTCCGCAGGCGTCCCATGGTGACCGCCGCCCGGACACCGTGGCCGGCCACGTCGCCCACCACCAGGGCCACCCGGGCGCCGGGCAGCGAGATCGACTCGTACCAGTCCCCGCCGACCTCGATGAGCTGGCTGCCGGGCAGGTACCGGTGCCGGACCTCGACCGACGACGGCGCCGACAGCCCGGTGGGCAGCAGGCTGCGCTGCAGGGTCAGCGCGGTGGCGCGCTCCCGGTTGTACCGCCGGGCGTTGTCGATGAAGATCGCCGCGCGGGAGGCGAACTCCATGCCTATCTCGGTGTCGTAGGCGTCGAAGGAGCGGAACCCCTTGCGCCGGTTGCACACGATGAAGCCGAGCGTGGAACCTCGCGCGTTGAGCGGCAGTAGCAGCATGGACGAGCCGGACAGCAGCTTGGCCATCGGCCGCCGCAGCCACGACTCGGCCATCTCCACCGCTTCCTTGGTGGTCATGGCGGGCTCGCGGACCGGGCGGCCGGAGCTCATGCACTTGGTGTAGGGCGATCCCGCCGGGTAGCGCAGCACCTCCCCGGTGGGGAACGTGGCGTCCCAGTCGGGGTCGCTGTCATCGGTGGCGATCGCCATCCGGCGCAGCAGGTAGGACCCGTCGTTCTGCGGGGCGGGCGGCTCGTCGGCCGCCACCAGGCTCTCCAGCAGCAGCAGCGCGGCCGAGTTGCTGAAGTGCGGCACCACGATATTGATCAGGCCGCGGGCCATCTGGTCCAGGTCGAGGGTGGCCCCCATTTGCCGGAACGTCTCGTCAAGCAGCGCGTGCCGCATCAGGGCGGGGTCCAGGAACTGCTCCACGCTGGGCGGCGGCATGCGCAGGATGGCCAGCGCAGACGGGCAGGCGTCGTTGTCGCCGCGCATCGGCTGCAGCGTCACCACGGTGTCGATCGGGCTGCTGCGCTGGGCCTTGAAGGTGAGCACGGCGGTGGCTTCCCGGCCGCTCTTGACCGCGTCCAGCAGGCCGTTCAGCGGCGTTCCCGTGGGGGAGTTGCCCACCACCAGGTCGCTCAGATGGGTGCCTAGCAGGCAGCCATCGGGCGGATCGAGGACTTCCTTCGCATTCCGGTCATGCTGAACTATCCGTCCGGCCGGATCCACACCCAATATCAGCGTCCGGACAGATGTGTGAGATAGCAGCGTAGTGATCTGTGAACGATACCCGACATAGGTCCGCCCGCTCAGGCTGACCAGGGACGTTCCACTATGCCGAATAAGATACTTTTTGGGTTCCGCTTGACAGCGGGATCGCGCCTTGGCGTGGTGCGGAAGGCCTCCGGCGCGCAACCCGGGCCAGGCAGAATTGCGCCCGGGGCCCGTTACCCGGGCCCGAAACCCGGCCCCGTTACACGGCGAGGAGGGGCCATGGCGCGGCGTCCCGCGGTGACCGTCCTGGGCAGCCTGAACACCGACATTTCCCTGCCGGTGCCGCATTTGCCCGGGCCGGGGGAGACCGTGCTCGCGGCGGCCGCCGCGACCTTCGGCGCGGGCGGGAAGGGTGCCAACCAGGCGGTCGCGGCCGCCCGGCTGGGTGCCGCGGTCAGGATGGTTGGGTGCTGCGGCGACGACGAGTTCGGCGCACGGCTGCGGGCCGGCCTTGCGGCCGAGGGGATCGGCGTGACCGGCCTGCGCGCGGTGCCCGGCGTGGCCTCGGGGCTGGCCCTGATCACCGTCGATCCGGCGGGGGAGAACTCGATCGCGGTCGCCGCCGGCGCCAACGGGCACGCCGGGGAGGCGGAGGTAGTGGCGGCGTTGGCCGAGCCGAGTGATGTCCTGGTGCTGTCGGCGGAGATTCCCGCCGCGGTGCTCGGCGCCGCGCTCCGCCGCGCCCGGGCCGAAGGCGTGCGCGCGGTGCTCAACCTGGCGCCGGTCCCGGACGGGGCGGCCGGCCTGCTCGCCGAGCGCCCGGACTGGCTCGTGGTCAACGCGCAGGAGGCAGCGGCCCTGGCCTGGGGGTCCGCGGACGGCGCCTGGGGCGACGCCGCGGCGGGTGCGGCCGCGGCGGCGTCGGCGGGCGAGGTGGCACGGGCGCGGGACGAGACGGCACAGGAGCGGGACGAGGTGGCAGGAGCTCGGGAGGAGGTGGCCCGGGCGCGGGACGAGGTGGCCCGGGCGCGGGATGTCGCGGCTGGCCTGGCTGCGGGCCTGCGCGGTGGCCATGTCGTGGTCACACTGGGCGCCGCGGGGGCGGTGCTGGCCGGGCCGTCGGGAACCGCCGCCGTGCCAGGGTTCGCGGTGACCGCCGTGGACACCGTGGGCGCCGGCGACGCGTTCGTGGGCGCGCTCGCCGTCGTGCTCGCCAGCGGCCTGGAACCGGCCGCCGCGGTCACCGCCGCCTGCGCGGCCGGCGCGGCGGCGGCGACCCGGAGGGGAGCGCAGGCCGCGCTGCCCCGGGCCGCGGACGTGTTCGCGGCGACCGGGTTCTCCTGGCCCGCCTGAGCCCGCCCGCGCCCGCGTGGCCCGGGGCCCGCCTGAGCCCGCCCGCGCCCGCGTGGCCCGGGGCCCGCCTGAGCCCGCCCGCGCCCGCGTGGCCCGGGGCCCGCCTGAG
>Ga0070707_100000065_pt1 | contig 95519 bp, 66 predicted proteins | sample KBSK5502metaG_FD_65468 | JGI IMG/M metagenome (GOLD analysis project Ga0070707, IMG submission 65468) | Corn, switchgrass and miscanthus rhizosphere microbial communities from Kellogg Biological Station, Michigan, USA - KBS K5-50-2 metaG | ecosystem: Host-associated > Plants > Roots >... | reverse complement strand
GAGCTGGGGAAGAAGCAGCCGGCAAAGCCCACCAGAGCAGGCCCAACCCGAGGCGCCACGCCCAGTGCTGGCAGCTCCGCCTCCCGGCCATCAGCCTGGCCGGCGCGGAGAGAGCGAGTTAGGGAGCGCTTCTGGCCAATGCGCAACACCTCACAGGAAGGACGGCGAGGCCGGGAGTGGATCCAGCGCGCCAGCCTCGCGTCTGCTCGTGGAGGGGTAGGATAGCGCAAAGCGGTCTCCACCGTCATGAGGTTTGGGCTTGATTGTCAGTCCCGCCTGTGGTCGCGGGCGGGTCTCTTGCCGACCCGCCCGCGACCGCACGGGACTGACCCGTGCTAGACGCGCTCCAAGGGGAACACCGCCGCAATTTTTGTCCCGACCCCTACTGTTGACTCGATAGTGATCTGCCCGCCGAGCAGCCGCGCCCGCTCGACGATGCCGATCAAACCGAAGCCGCCTTGGCGGGCGCCATATTTGTTGGTCGCGCCGACGACGAAGCCCTGACCGTTGTCCTCGATGATCAGCGCGACTTCGCCCGCGCTCCGCGTGAGGCGTACGTCAATCTGCGTCGCCGCCGCGTGCTTGATGATGTTGTTGAGGCTCTCCTGTACGATCCGGTAGATGCTGTTCTCGAACTCTTTGGTGAACAGGCCGTCCACATCGTCGAGTTGCTTGATCAATTCCAGACCGTGCGCCTCCGCCACGTTCTCCAGCGCGTCTTCGATGGAGCGGGTCAGCCCCAGCGCGGTCCTCGAACAGACTCTTGATGTGGCTGTCGGAAAGGCCATCCCGTGTCGTGTAGAGGGTGAAGCGCCCATCTAGGTAGCGGACGAGCCCGCCGCCGTGCGTGCCCACCCAAAGTGAGCCCGTGCGATCAACCAGCAAGGCCTGCACGTTATTGCTCTTGAGCTCCTGGGTATTGCCGCTGTCGAAGGTGGTGAAGCGCACGCCGTCGAAGCGCACGACACCTTCCGCCGTCGCCAGCCAGAGGTAGCCGTCGCGCGTTTGGACAACCGCGCTGATGCCATTCTGCGGCAAGCCATGTTGGTCTTGCCAGACGAACTGTTGGTAGCGGCCCAGCACCCTCCGAGGAGTAAAGATCCCCGCCGCAAGCGGCGGGGCATTCAAAGGAACTTACTTCGCAGAGTCCATCGTGGGAGCGGGCATTGAACCCGCTCCCACGATTGCTCATTCCTCCCCACCGCAAGCGGTGGGGCTTCCTGAGAGCCTAGTGAAGGTCTGGCCCGCGGCCGGACTCCATAGGAGGCCGCTCAGCCAAAGCAGCAGGCCGATTAGTCTCAGGCTCCTCATCGGGCACCTCGCTGGTGGTAGCTTTGACCGAAGACCGTGAAGTGCATGCCATCAAACCGCACCAGCCCGCCGAACGCCCTCCAGCCTCGCACCCCTTGCCTATGGACAGAGCCCATCCCTTCTTTGACAACGATTCAATGCACGCCCGACGCGGTGAGGGGCGGGAAGTTCGCCTGCCGAAGCTGGTCATTCAGCGCCTTCAGGTCCCGGCTCTTCACCTCATTCCACCGCTCCAGGAGCGTAGCGAGGACCCGCTGCAACTCCTCGGAAGCGGCGACGGCTTGCGTGGTCGGCGTCGCGTCGGCGCCTTCCAACAGTCCGAGCAGTGAAATCAACTCACCACTGAGCCGCGTGAGGGTCGGCCCCTCACCGCCCCTTGCGCCGCCGGGTCCGCCTCCGCCCCGCACGAAGGCGCCGGATTCTCCCTCCAATGCCGACGCCTTGCGGTCAAGCGCGGCAATCGCCTCCGTGAGTCCGCCCTGACCGGCGCGGTCACGCAGGTCTTTGAGTTCCGCTCTCAGTTTCCGGATTTGTTCGAGCGCCTCGCGCGTCTGCTGCGACCCTTCATAGGCCCGCAGCGCCAGCGCGAACTGCTGCGCCAACCCCTCGGACGGCGTCTTCACCCGCGGATCGATCTTCACCGTCAGCGGCTGCGTGGAGCTGTGCCCGTTGGCCGTCAGCTTGACGGCGTACTCGCCCGGCAGCACCGCCGGCCCCATCGGCATGCGCGGCGTGTCGCGATAGATCGCCGAGATCGGGAACGTGGGCCGCGTCCCTTCGGGCGGCGGATAGTGCAGGTCCCAGACGAAGCGCTGCATCCCGGCCTCCGTCGGGAGAAGCTGCGGCGGGCGGACCCAGTAGGTCGGCACATCCAGCTCCTTTTCATTCACCAGCTCCGGCTTCTCCGCGCTCGAAAAGCGCCGCACCAGCTTGTTCGCCTGATCGTAAATCTCCAGCACCACCGGGCCGGAGGCCGCCGACTTGAGGTAGTAATTGATGATCGCCCCGTCAGGCGGGTTCTTCCCCGCTGGCTCTTCGGGCGGGAGCGGCGTATCCGTGTTCGTGTCGCGCTTCACGCGGTAGGCCACCTGCGGGCGGAAGAGGTGAGCCTCTGATGTCGCCACCTCGGCGTTGATCTGCCGCAGCGGCGTGATATCGTCGAGAATCCAGAACGACCGCCCGTGCGTCCCCACGACCACGTCATCATTGTGAACAACTAAATCGCGGACCGAACTCGCCGGCATGTTCAGCCGCAGCGGCTGCCACTCATCGCCGTCATTGAAGGAGACGAAGACCGTGCGCTCGGTGCCGGCGAAGAGTAATCCCTGACGAACCGGGTCCTCGCGCACCACGTTGACCGGGGCGTTCTCAGGCAGCCCCTTGACGATCTCCTGCCACGTCTTCCCGCCGTCTCGCGTGCGGTAGATGTGCGGGCGCTGATCGTCGAGGCGAATTCTATTGACAGCCGCGTAGGCCGTCATCGCGTCGAAGCGCCCGGCATCGATGATCGACACTTTGCTCCAAGAGTTGACCGCTGGCGGCGTCACGTTCGCCCACGTCTTGCCGCCGTCGCGCGTCACGTGGATCAAGCCGTCATCGGTCCCGGCCCAGATCACGTTTCCATCTTTGTAAGACGGCGCGACGGTGTAGATGACGCCGCGTCGCGGCTGCTTGGCCATCTCCGGCCTTCGGAAAACGCCGATGCTTGCCGGCACTTCGGGCGCTTCGCGCGAGAGGTCAGGGCTGATGATCTGCCAACTGTGCCCGCCATTCGTAGTCTTGAACAGCACATTGCCTCCGAGGTAGAGGATGTGCGGATCGACCGGGGAGAAGATGAGCGGCGCGGTGCGGAGGAAGCGGTACTTGCCGCCGCGCAGCGCCTCGGGTGCGACGTTCTGCATCTGGCCCGTCGTCCGGTCGTAACGCGACACCTTGCCGCCGTAGATGATCTCAGGGTTGAGCGGGTCGGGCGCGACGTAGCCGTACTCCTCTACGCCCACCGGGCGCCAGTCGCGGAAGGTGATCTGCCCGTCGTTGCCGCGGCTGGCGATGCCAACCGAGCCGCTCTCTTGCTGCCCGCCGTAGACCCAATACGGGAACTGATTGTCGGTGATGACGTGGTAGAACTGCGCGGTCGGCTGGTTGTACCAACTGCTCCAGGTCTGGCCGCCGTTGACGCTGATGATGGCCCCCTGGTCGCTCGCCAGCAGGATGATCTGCGGGTCGTCCGGGTTGATCCAGACGGTGTGGTAATCATCCCCGCCGGGCGCCCCCTTGAAAGCAGTGAAGCTCTGCCCGCCGTCGGTCGAGCGGTAGGTCGAGGTGTTGGCGACATAAACGATCTCTTTGTTCTTCGGGTCCACCTTCACTTCGGCGAAGTCGCTCCCACGCCCCCAGACTCGCCGCTCGGAGTTAACGCGCGTCCAACTCTCGCCCGCATCATCCGAGCGATAGACGCCGCCGAGTTGAGTCGCATCGACCATCGCGTAGAGGCGGTTCGGATCGCTCGGCGCCACTCCGATGCCGATGCGCCCCAAGCCTTGCTCGAAGGTGGGGAGCCCTTTGGTGAGTGGCCGCCACGTCGCGCCGCCGTCGGTCGATTTGTATAGGCCACTGCCCGGCCCCTGCCAGGCACCGTTCTCCCACGGCCCCTGCCGCGAGGACCACAGATCGGCGTAGACCGTCTGCGGGTTCGCCGGGTCGAAGGCCAAAGCCACGGCGCCCGTGTCCCGGTCCTTGTAGAGCACCTTCTGCCAACTCTCACCGCCGTCGGTCGAGCGGAACACGCCGCGCTCTTCATTCGCCCCGTAAGGATGTCCGAGCACGGCGACGAAGACGCGGTTGGCGTCACGCGAATCGACGATGATCGCGCTGATCTGCTCCCCGTCGCGCAGGCCCAGGTGCCGCCACGTCTTCCCGCCGTCGGTGGACTTGTAGACGCCGTCGCCGGTCGACAGATCGGGGCGCTGCAAACCTTCGCCGCTGCCAACATAAATAATGTCAGGATTCGAGGGAGTGATGGCGAGCGCCCCGACGGACCCGGTCGGTTGATCATCAAAGATCGGAACCCAGGTGTGCCCGTAGTCGGTGGTCTTCCACACGCCGCCGTTATTGACGCCGATGTAGAAGACGCTGGGCCGGCCCGGCACGCCCGTTGCGCCTACGGTCCGGCCCCCGCGGAACGGCCCGATCATGCGCCAACGTAGGTTCTGATACAGGCTGGGACTGTACTGCTGCGCGGCGGTCAAGGCCGAGAGCCCGGCCACGAAGAGGGACACACCCATAGCTAACACGAGGCTGCGCACTGCCATCACGGTTCACCTCCAAGGTTGATTAACGAGGAAGAAATCTTTGACCGCGGACGTCGTCTTTAGTCGCCCCGTGGGCTAACTCCAGGTCGGCGCCGATCCACCCCGCTTCCCAATAGGGGGCCAGCTTGGGATTCCGCATCGGCCCCGGCAGGAGATAAGGATTGAGCATCAGGCTGATGCCTTCGACGCGAGCTTGCCGCCCGGCGAGCGAGGCCCGCCGCATCGCCTCCTGAGTCTTCTGATCCATGACCATCGCTCCGCTGTCAGACCTTCGAGCAAAATGTTGAGACGCGGAAGAAGGTGATCATGCATTACCACATTCGCCTGTTGATTGCTATAGCTTTCAAGAAAACAAATCTCGGCGGCGCGCTGTCCTATTCCTGTCAGGTTGCGGCGGTCTCCGCCAATAGTCCTTTGACCTCGACTGGGCCTGTTGGCGAAAGACTCCGCAACCTGACAGGAATAGGACATTCGCGTCCCCCGATCCAATAGGCGGCTTTCAATTTTGATGGTATGATTCCCCGCGTTGCGTGAATGCCCGGAAGCGAATGCCGGAGTCAATTGCAAGATGGCAGGTAGTAACTACGATGTGGCGGTCATCGGTGCGGGCGTGTTCGGCGCCTGGACCGCTTATCACCTTCGTCAATCCGGAAGGACAGTTGCTCTCATCGACGCTTACGGCGCGGCCAACAGCCGGGCCAGCTCGGGCGGAGAGTCGCGTATCATCCGCATGGGGTATGGCGCCGACGAGATCTATACCCGGTGGTCGATGCGTTCGCTCGGGCTCTGGCAGGAATTCTTCAATCGCACCGGGCAACCGCTCTTTCATCGCACCGGAGTGCTCTGGATGGCGCGCGATGGCGATGCTTACACTGCCAGCACCCTGGCCACACTGCAAACGTTGGGGGTCCGCATTGAAACGCTCTCGCGCTCTGACCTGGAACAACGCTACCCACAGATGGCCCTCGGCCCGATAAGCTGGGGGCTGCTCGAACCTGAGAGCGGGGTGCTGATGGCCCGCCGGGCCGTTCAGGCCGTCGCGCAAGCAGCCATCAAAGCGGGCGTAGACTATGTGCCCGCCGCCGTGGCCCCACCTGCCGGCCACGGCCGCGTGGCGGCGGTCATGACACACAGCGGCCTCACCATCAGTGCCGGGGTCTTCATCTTTGCTTGCGGCCCCTGGCTGCCGAAGGTCTTCCCAGAGTTGTTGCAGGACCGCATTCACCCGACGCGGCAGGAGGTCTTTTTCTTCGGGACGCCCGCCGGTGACCGCAGGTTTGCTTCCCCGCTGATGCCGACGTGGTTTGATTTCGGGGAGGAGGTCTACGGCCTCCCCAACCTGGAGAGCCGCGGCTTCAAGCTCGCCTTTGACCGCCACGGCCCGGCCTTTGACCCCGACATTGGCGAGCGAATGGTGACCGCAGAGGGGCTGGCCGCGGCCCGGAGTTATCTGGCCCAACGCCTACCGGCCCTGAGGGATGCGCCGGTCGTGGAGACGCGAGTGTGCCAGTACGAGAACACCTCGAATGGCGATTTCTTGATCGACCGCCACCCCGATTTTGACAACGTGTGGATGGTGGGAGGCGGCTCCGGTCATGGGTTCAAGCATGGCCCGGCGCTGGGCGAGTACGTGGCGGCCAGGGTCATTGACGGCGGCGCCGTCGAGCCGCGGTTCACCCTGGCGACGAAACAAAAGGTTCGGAGGCGAACGGTGTTTTAAGGCGGGTCGATGTCATTGTCCATTGTCAATTGTCAATTGCCTTTCTGACAGAGGGATGAATGACTAAACGCCTCACTGCCTGACAATGGACAATGGACAGTCAGCCTGGATGCGGCGAAGGCTGGTTTTGATACCGCGCGGGCTCGACCACACGTTGGCAGTGTAATCGCTCAGTGATGAGTGGCAAAGTTTGGAGTTCAGCCTTCCTTCAGGCTGCGGTTTTTTCAAAGCCATCAAGCTAAAGCTTGTACTCCAAACAAGACTCGCCTCCCATCACTGAGCGATTACGTTGGCAGTAAGTTTATCCGAAAGGGAAGAAGGAGGCTGCCTCAATGAGCGCTCCCCTGGAAGGCATTCGGGTCGTTGATTTCGGCCGCTACATCGCGGGCCCATACTGCGCGGCCTTGTTCGCCGATATGGGCGCGGAGGTCATTCGCGTCGAGAGGCGGAGCGGGGGCGAGGACCGCTATGTGGGGCCGGTGGCAGAGACCGGCGAGGGCGGGCTCTTCCTCGGCTTCAACCGGAACAAAAAGGGCATCACCCTGGACCCGCTGCACAAACAGAGCGGCGAGATCAAAAAGCGGCTGATCGCGAGGGCCGACCTGGTCGTCGCCAACCTCCCGCTCGATGTCATGCGAAAGATGGGGATCGATTACGAGTCGCTGAAGGCGATTAAGGAAGACATCATCCTGGTTATGATCTCGACCTTCGGCCCCGACGGGCCCTACGCGCACCGGGTCGGTTTCGATGCCGTCGCTCAGGCCATGTCCGGGGCCATGAGCTTGACCGGATTTGCCGGGGCGCCGGTGCGCAGCGCCGTTCCGTTCGAGGATTTCGGCACCGCGCTCCATGCGGCGTTCGGGGCGATGGTGGCCCTTTACGAAAGGCAAAAGACCGGCCGCGGCCAGGTGGTGGATGCTTCCCTGCTCGCCACGGGGGTGACCTTCATGCAATCGCTGCTGGCCGAGCACTACGTCACGGGGATCAGGCGGACTCAGCGAGGCAATGCGGCCTTCCACGCCGCCCCGAGCGATGCTTATCAAACCCGCGACGGTTGGATCATGGTCCCCACGATCGGGCAGCCGATGTTCAAGCGCTGGGCACGCCTCGTGGGCCGGCCGGATTTGATCGAGGATCCGCGTTGCGCCGATGACCTCAAGCGCGCGGATCATCATCAACTGATCAACGAAGTGATGGCGGCCTGGGCCTCCAGTCGCACGACCGCCGAGGCGCTCCAGCAACTGGAGGGGGCACGCATTCCGTGCGGCCCGGTTTATCATTTAGAGAGCGTGCTCGCTGACCCGCAGGTCAAGGCGCGCGAGCTGTACACCTACGCCGAGTATCCGGGCAGCCCTAAGCTGGTGCCCGTGGCCAATACGCCGGTCAGGCTGTCGCACACGCCGGGTGGGGTCAGGCACCGCGCCCCGACCTTGGGCGAACATACGGAGGAAGTGCTGCGGCAGCTCGGATTCTCCCAGGAAGAGATCACGGCTTTGCGCTCCGCAGGCGTGATCTGAGGACTGATAACTTTTCAGCCAGAGCTCTATGGAACAACCCATCTGGAACTTCGAGCAAGAACCCTACGACGAGCCGGGGGACGAAACCAGCATCAACCTCCGCGCCTATTTCGACCGCATGCCCGACGAGAAGATGCAACAGTACTCGCCCGCCTGGACTGACGAACAGGTCAGGCAGTGGGACGACAATTTCCGCGACGACGGGGAGCTAATGCTCTTCTGCTGCGAGCGGGACGTGGGCGTGAAGGAGTACCGACAGGTGCTGGAGCAGTGTCTCCGCTATCGGGACCGCGTCAGACAAACGCTGAAGTCTGAGCGATGAACGATGAACCGTAGAAAAGTATTGATTCATCGTTCATCGCTCAGACTTCAGCATTCAGTATTCGCACAGCGCGCTGTGGACGGTGTAAGGCTTCGTGCTCTTGAAAGGCCCTTCGGTATGGTGGCAATCGAAGCAAATCGGCGCCCGGAGCGCCCGCCGGTGTCGCTGACTGGTGTTGGCATGCACCTGATGGCAGGTCAGACAGGTCACCGCTTCCTGCCCATAAAGCACCACGTCCCGGACGTTGCGCAGCACGTGTCGGTCACCGGGGTTGAGGCTCTCGTCATCGGCCTTGGAGAAATCCACCCGGAAATCTTTGAAGAGGTTATCGCCGGCCACGAAGTTGTTCGGATAAGGCAAGCCGGTCGATTGGGATTTGCCCCCGCGCAGGTGGCACTGCGCACAAATTGAAGTGATCGCCTGGCTGTCATTCCGGCGCTTCTTGGAGAGCCAGATGAGGGAAGTATCCTTGGTGTGATCCAGGGTCACGTCCCCGTGGCAGGTGTAGCAGTCCAGCCCGAAACCGTTGAAGGCTTTCGTGGCGGGGTCAACGGCGGTGGTGTGACAGCCGGCGCACTGATCGGCGAAGCGATCAGGATCCCAACTTGGCTTCTCCGCATCAATCCACTGCTCGACTTTGCGGTCCTGGCCAAAAACCGCCCGGGTCTTGAGCAACGCGAATTTCCCGTAGCCGGCTTTCTTCAAGAATCGCACGTGGTGGCGGCTGCCGAGAAAGTAAGCGATCTGGGGCGCCAGTTCTGAAAGAGCCGGCGGCCCTTTGAGGATCGCCTCCAGTTCCGGCGCGTCTTCGCGTTGCCGGACGGTCAGGCCATGCGCATTCTTTTGCCAGCCGGGACCGATGTCATTGCGGTGGCAGAAGAGGCACTCGTCGCCGTGGACGAATTCGGGGATAGGTTTGCCGACGTGATCTTTGCCCCAGGCGCCAGGGTCCAGTTTTTTCTGAGGCGCGCTGGCCTGGTTGGGCTCCTGCCCGCTGGCTCGAAGGCCGAAGGCCGAGGCTCCGAAGAAAAGCACGGCAAAAACAATGACGAGCAGCTTAGCCACCGCGAGTAAAGCAGGGGCGCCGGGAGTTCTTCGCATAAGCCAGATCACACTCAACTAGATCAGATGGCAGATCAGGGTAGGGGCAGACCTGTGTGTCTGCCCCGGACTGGCGAGACCGGGCAGACACGCAGGTCTGCCCCTACCCTACACGCAATTGCAAACCGCTCTGAAATTCATCTCCCCCTATTGTCCGTCCAGAGAGAAAGCGTAGAGCTTATTATTCGGTTTGCCGACACGCAGGAAAGTATAGCCCGAACCGACGTAGAGGACGCCATCGCCCACTGTCGGCCCGCCGCCGATTCCCCCGCCCGTATCAAACTCCCAAAGGATGCGGCCGTCCTTCCCGTCATAGGCCCGGATGAATCCGGCGGTGCTGCCGGCGAAGACCAGGCGGTTGTCGCCGCGGCCGGTGACCGTGATCGGGCCGTAATTGGGCCGCTTATCCGGGCTGGGCGTCTTCCAGATGATCTGCCCGGTCGCCCCGTCGAGCATCGCCACCGCGCCGCCTGAGCGGTGCGCGAGCGCGGCATACACCCGCTCTCCGTCGGTCGCGTTCCCGAACTCGATCCCGCCGAGTGCGCTGCCCGGCCCGACCTCCGTCCGCCACGCTGGCGCCCCCGTGGCGGCATCGACGGCATGGAACCACCCGCTCTTCTGCCCGGCGCCAACGAGCCGCTTCCCGTTCGCCCCCTTGAAGCTGAGCGGGATGGTGCCGAAATCGAAATCCGGCCCGCAGCCTTTACAACCGATGACAAAAATATCCGAAGGCGTCGCCTGGTAGGACCAGACGACTTTCCCGGTGTCGAGACTGAGGGCGATGATCGAATCGATGTACTGCGTCTCCTTGCCCGTGTACTGATTCCCCGTCGTGCAGTAAAGCTGGTTGGCCGTCGGGTCGAGCGCCACCGTGGACCAGACGGCTCCGCCCGACGGCCCCATCGTGACGCGACCACCCTCATCTTCAGCCAGTTTCTTCGCTTCTTCAGGAATGGTGTAGAAGCGCCAGATTTGCTTCCCGGTCTTCACGTCATAGGCAGCCACCCCGCCGCGGAAGGTGCAGCAGGCATAATCCTTCTTGCGCAACGGGGCTCCCTCCTCGTGCGAGGCGACGCCGATGTAGAGCCGCCCCTGATAGACGATGGGCGAACTGGTGGCGACCACGTCGGGATGAGTATCGATCCTCTCCTTCCACTTGAGGGCGCCGGTCTTCGCCTCAAGCGCATAGAGCCGCCCGCTGATGTCACCGAAGTAGAGCGTGCCCTGATCATAGGCGGCGCCGCTGCGAGTCGGGCTGCCGCCATCAAACTCCCAAATCTTTTTCCCGGTCTTGGCTTCGACCGCGTACTCCTTGCCATCCCACGAGCCAAAGTAGACGACGCCGTCGACGACCGCCGGCTGGCTTGACACGTCGGCCCCGGTTTCAAAGACCCATTTCGGCTTGAGTCGCGCCACCGTCGCAGGCGTGAGGGCGGTTTCGTCCGGATTGTAATGAGAGCCGGCCAGGTCGCGGCCGTACATCGGCCAATTGGCTGGGCCGGACTTAGCTGCCGGCGGCTTATTTTTCTGCCAGCTTGAGACAGCAGTCAATGACAGGCTGATCAGTGACAAAAGAATCACTGAAACGATCAAAGAAGACCTGAGTCGCATGCGTTACTCCTTCCGTCGGTGCGGTATTCAGCCTATGGAGCGCTGCGACCCGGCGCAGCTTTCGAGAATGACTACCAAAGCGGGGCTAGGTGATGCCGCTGGCGAATTCGGGAAGGTCCGACAAACTTCAGTTTGTCGTTGGTTCCCCTCAAGCGCTTCTGGCCGACAACGACGACAAACTGAAGTTTGTCGGACCTCGCGGCGCCCTTTTCCGAATTCGCCAGCAGTATCCTAGGTCCCCGCACTCCACAGGCCGCTACTATTTGAGGGGCGAACCGGTAATGACGTGCGGTTGAGCGCTGAGCTTCTCGTTGATCCTCCGAATAGTCGTCGCCAGGATCGTGTTCAGATCAGCCACCGCTTTCGCCGTCTCCTCCTTGACTTCGCGCAGCCGCAGCAGTTGCGGTTCGGTGGGCGCCGCGATGGGGTTCACGACCGACCCCATCAGCGAGCTGACCTCCTCCCGCAGCCTGGGCGGATAACGATAGCCGAACGGCGCTTCACGCACGAGGGTCGCGCGTAACTTCTTGAGCTCATCGAGCGCCGCGCGGATTTCGGGGAGGTCATTATCGGCCGGCGATTGTCCGCCGCTTCTGCGAGCCGCGATGGAAGGCTCATTCTCGCCATCGCCGTTTCCGGCGGGCGGCGCGGCGATCTCCGGGCCTCTGCGCCAGGTCTCGGCCAACGTGGTCAGTTGCCGCGTCAGGTCGTCGATGCGGGCCACCACGTGGTTGAGCGTCGAGCTGAGCGTGCGTAGCTCCAGCGAGGCATTCAATTGCGCTTCCAACTCAGCATCGGAAATCTTGACGCGAGGATCGACCGCGACGCGCACGGTCTTGGTCAATTGTTTGCCGCCGGCCTTGAGCGTGACGGTGTATTCGCCCGGCACGGCGTAAGGGCCGCCGAAGCCTCCAAAGCGCCCGCCGAAGCCTTCGCCACCCGCGCCTTCGCCCGCCGCTTGCTCGCCAGCACCGGTCGCACTCGCCCCCTGTGCACCTGCACCCGGCGCATCACCGGTCGGTGCGCCGCCACTTGCCGCGGCCCCGGCCGCGCCCGCACCTCCCGCACTGGCCCGACGGCCACCGCCACCACCAGCACCACCTCTCGCCAAGCCCTCACCAGGTCCACTGCCCGGAGCAGGCGTCGGGGCGTCGTAACGCAGGTCCCACACAGCTCGATTCACCCCGGCTTTATTGGCTGTACTGCGCAGGGTGCGAATCGTCTTGCCGCTCTTGTCCGCGACGGTGATCGTCACGGGTTCGCTCGTGTCCGCCTTGAGATAGTAATCGATCAAAGCGCCGGCCGGCGGGTTCGGCGCGGCGAACGTCTTCTGCCCGAGACTCGCATCCTTGCCCCACATCTGATAGCGCGTCGCCGGGCGAATGTCGAACAGGTGCACGTCGGCCACCATCGCCTGCGCGAGCTGCTGCAGCGGCGTGACGTTGTCGAGAATCCAGATGCCGCGGCCGTGCGTGCCGAGGATCAGGTCATTATCGCGCGGATGAATCGCGATGTCGTTGACCGCGACCGGCGGGAGGTTGTTGCGGATCGAGACCCAGCGCGCGCCGCCGTCCCACGAAGCGAAGACACCGAGTTCGGTGCCCGCGTACAACAAGCTCTTCACCTTCAGGTCCTCGCGCACCACGTGGACATAGCCTTTCGCCGGCAGATCGCCTTTGATCGGCGTCCAGGTCTGCCCGTAGTCAGAGGTCTTGAACGCATAGGGGCCGAAGTCATCATCGCGATGCCGATCAACCGCAACGTAAGCGGTCCCCGCGTCGAAGTGCGAGGCGTCGATCGCCGGCACCCACGAGTTGGCCGCGAGACCTTTGATGTTTTTGACGACATTCGTCCACGTCTTGCCGCCGTCCTTCGTCACCTGGATGTTGCCGTCATCGGTGCCGACCCAGATCACGCCCGCTTTGACCGGCGACTCGGCGATCGTCAGGATCGTGCAATGAAATTCGGCCGCCGTGTTATCGACCACCACCGGACCGCCCGAGGATTGCTGCTTGCTCTTGTCGTTGGTGGTCAGGTCGGGGCTGATCACCTCCCACGAGTGTCCGTAGTTTTTGGTCTTGAAGAGCACGTTGCCGCCGAAATAGACCGTCTTCGGATCGTGCGGCGAGGCGACGATGGGCGGGTTCCAGTTGAAGCGATATTTGTAATCGGCGATGGCATTGCCTGAGGAGCCGATCTCCTTCGGGTAAGGATGAATGCTCCGCGAAACGCCCGTGTTGGTGTCGATCACGGTGATGTTGCCGCCTTGCGAATCGGAGTAGACGATGTTGGGCGAGCTGATGTCCGGGACGACGAAGAAGCCGTCGCCCCCGCTGACGGTGAACCAATCGTCTTTCCGAATGCCTTCGCGAAACAGCGTCGCGCTCGGCCCCGCCCAATTGCCGTTGTCCTGCAAGCCGCCGTAAACGTAATAGGGTTGCCGCAGATCGTAGGCGATGTGATAGAACTGGGCGAGCACCACGTTGTTGATGACCTCGAAGGTCCGGCTGCCGTCGTAAGAGACCTGGAAGCCGCCGTCGCTGCCGCTCAAGATGCGGTTGGAGTTCATCGGATCGATCCACAACGCCTGATGATCGCCGTGCACGCCGTTCGCGATGCGTGTGAAGGTCCGGCCGCCGTCGCGCGTCAGATTCAAGCTCCCGCTCAGGCTGTAGATGCGTTCGGGATCGTTCGGGTCGACGCGAATGTCGCTGTAGTAAAAAGGCCGGAAGTTGATGTTCGGATCGTTGTGCACCATGCGCCAGGTCTCGCCGCGATCATCCGAGCGGAACAGGTTTCCCTCGGTCTTCGTCTCGGTGATCAGATACACGATGTTGGGATTGCTGCGAGCAATCGCGACCCCGAGGCGATCCATGGGAGTCTTCGGCAGGCCCTGGGTCAGCTTCTTCCAGGTCGCGCCGCCATCCTTCGTTTGGTAGAGCGCCGTCTGGCCGCCGCCGCTATCGAAGCGCCACGGCTTGCGCCGGAAGGTGTACATCCCGGCGTAGAGGATGCGCGGATTCTGTGGATCAAGGTCGATGTCGCCGCATCCGGTGTCTTTGTCGAGATAGAGCACCTTCGCCCACGTCTTGCCGCCGTCGGTGGTCTTGAAGACGCCGCGTTCTTCGTTCGGCCCCCAGGCGTGGCCGAGCGCCGCGACATAGGCCGTGTCCGGATCACGCGGATCGACTTTGATGCGTTTGATGCGCTCGGTGTCGGCGAGGCCGAGATGCTTCCAGGTCTCGCCGCCGTCGGTCGAACGATAGACGCCGTTGCCGAACGAGGCGCTGTTGCGCGGATCGCCTTCGCCCGTGCCGAGCCAGATGACGTTGGGGTCGGAAGGCGCAATCGTGATGGCGCCGACCGAGAGCACGGGCTGGTCCTGAAAGAGCGGTTTGAACGTCGTCCCGCCGTTGGTCGTCTTGAAGATGCCGCCGTGCGCCCCGCCGACATAGAAGGTGTAGGGATCGCCCGGCACGCCGACGATGTCCGTCACGCGGCCGCCCATATTCGCCGGCCCAATCGAGCGCCATTTCAAATTCGCCAAGGCCGCAATCTCAGGCGCCTTCGGCGCCGTGCTCTGCGCCACCGCCGAGATCGTCGCTGCGGCAAGCAGACAGACTAGTATCAGCTTCTTCATAGGTCATCTCCAAGTTGAGTTCAGTGATCAGTGGGGAAGTTTGGAGTTCAAGCTTCAGCTTGCTTTTGCGGCGAGATGGCAAGCTGAAGCTTGAACTCCAAACTTTTTTACTCCAAACTTTTTTGCCTACGCTTCGGCTCGCACCCAACCATAAGCCCGATTCGAGGAGGTCTGCACGCCCTCCTCGGCGAACGCCCGTTTCTTGAACTTCTCGATGGAATCCGCTGCCAGGCCTTTGCGCTTGGCCTTGACATCGACCTTGTAGAGCTTGGCCGCGTTCAGGCCGAAGATCTTCGCCTTGTCCTCTTTGGTCAGCTTTTTGTAGCCGAACTTCTCGGTCATCTCGTCGGTGAACTGGAAGCGCTTGAAGAGGTCGATCGCCCATTGCGGCGAGCCCCACCACAGACAGTCCGTCCCCCAGATGACGTGGTCTGAGCCGTAGTACTTGATGTTCTTGCCCATCAGGTGCTGACACATCTCGGGGTTTTCGACCGCCAGCAACCCGAACGAGGAGCCGATCTCGCAGTAGACGTTGTTCATCCGCGGGTTCCGACGCTTGATGTCCATCAGGACGTTGTGCCACAAGAAATCCCCGGTGGTCGGGTCGAACTGGTTGTTCTTGAGGTAATCGGGCTCGTTGGTGCCGTGCTTGAGCGCCGAGTGATAAATGACGAAAGTGAGGTCCGGGTTCTGCAACGCGGCCTTCTCCACGTCCTTCGGGTTGGCCAGGTGGCCGAGCGTCCGCGACTGGTAGGAGAAGCCTTTGTGCACGCTGAAGAGTTTGAGCCCGAGCTGGCGGGCCTTCTCGTAGAACTTGGCCGACATCTCGTCGTCAATCTGGAAGCCGCCGCCGCTCCCGCCCGGGTCGGTGTGACAATACCACTTCCAGGAGTCGATGCCGTAGAGTTTCACTTCGCGCTCCATCTGCTCGAAGAGCGCCGGGTAGTCCGGCTTGTCCGCGACCTTGTCCCAGTAATGGTTGGGCGCGACGTTGCCTTGACAGAGCGCCCGCTGGCAGCCGGCGACTTCGTTGATGTCTTTCTTGCGCACCGACATCAACCAGCTCGGCAGCGCCGTCCGGGCGCGGGCCGGGCCTTCGAGCACCTTGCCTTTCTCGTCACGCTGTTTTTCTTTCGACGGCACGCCGCTGATGACGGCCAGGCTGGTCTCGCTGTCGAAGAAGATCTCCTTGATGAAGTTGTGGAAGCTGTAGGCCTCGGCATCCGCCTTGAGCTTGAAGCCCATGTTCTTGAGGAACTCGTAGGTGCGGAACCCGCCGTCGCCGCCGCGGCGCTCGATGCCTAAGTCGTAGGTGTTGGTGAAGTGCGTCTGCACGTCGATGATGAAGTATTCGCCCTTCGGCCACTTCTCGTTGGTCGCCGCGGGCTCGAAGGCCTCGGCCGGATCGACCTCCCAAAAGGGCCCGTGGACGTGGTTCATGGCGAGCAAGGCCGTGGCGAAGCCCATCGAAGTGCGCATGAAGTCACGCCGCTTCATGCCGAGTTTCTTGGCATTCTCCGCCCCCCACTGGCCGATCAGATACTCGGCGTGCCGCTGCTTCTCGCTCTGGGGCCGAGGAATGAACTCCTCGTTGGAGACTACCTGGGTGGGGATGGGCGAATCCACCCCCTTCTGCGCATCGCGCTTGTATTTCGGAATCCACATGGTGATTGCCTCCTCTTGAAAAAATATCCAGCAAACCTTCTCGCTTGTGGTCGGTTTCCGCGAACGGTCTGCCGCGAGATCAGCAGCAAACTGGGAAGTTTGCTGGACCGGCCGCTGCGATTATCGCCCTTTCCAAGAGCCATCACTGGCCCCGTAAGATAAATCCTGATGAAGAAAACCGCTCATCCTTTTGATTCCTTCCCCTCGTTAACGGTAAAATACCGGCGCCAGGCCACAGAAAGGACTAGCGCGATGACTAATGAAGAGATCGAAAAGATCATGCAGTTCATCATCAAACAGCAGGAGAGCTTTGCCAGTGAAATCCTGCAAGTGACTTTCGACCTGAAAGACTTGCTTCAGGCTCACGCCAGCGCCGAGAAGCGTATCAGCAGCCTCGAGAGCGCGGTGGTCGCTGGAATTACACTCGTAAACGACCTGACCCAGAAAGTGACCGCGCTGGCCGAGCAGCAAGCCCGCACCGACACCCAACTCGCCGAGACTGATGAACGCCTGAACGCCTTCATCACCACTGTCGAGCGCTACATCAGCGAAGACCGGAACGGGAAGCCTTAACCGGGGGCCACCTGTTCGAGCTAGGCTGATGTCCCCTCGGCAAGCTGACCATCGGCCAGCCCATCCTGCCAGCTATCATGACTCCCGCTTCAGATCTAATACGTGCTGGGATACCTCCCGCCGCCCGCCGCGTGCCGGGTAGTCCTTGACGGCCTTCCCCACCTGCTTGAACCCAGCCTTTTCAAGCACCCGCGCCGAGGCCGAATTATGCGGGAAGGTCTCCGCTTCCATCTTGATCCCGCCGAGCGAGCGCGCCAACTCGGCCACGGTCCGCACCGCCTCGGTCGCATACCCTCGCCCCCAGTATTGACGACCGATCCAATAACCGAGCCCGAGCATCTCCAGCGGCCCACCAAAACCGATGGCGCCGAGAAACTCACCATCGTCGGCGCGCACAATGGCGAAGATCTGCTCACCGGCGCGCATTTGGATCCATTGGCGGGCCGCCGCTTCAGTGCACGGATCGGGCATTTGAGCCATCATCTGAACGCTCGCCGAGTCATCGCCCAGCAGCCGCGCGAAATGAACCGCGTCCGCTACCGCGAGTGCTCGCAAGGTGAGCCTTTCGGAGCGCAAGCTTTCAACCATCAGGATGCCGGAGCAGACTTTCGCGTCTCCTCAATTCCTCGTCGGTGACGGAGTGACTTTGGTGAAGATCGCATGCCCGAGCCGGACGAACGGCCCGCCGTCTTCGGACAACTCTTCGGTGACGGTGAAGGAATGGGCGGCGACGACGGAGATCGTTCTCCTCAGTTGATAGGCCTTCCCCTGAACCTTGAAGGGCTCGACGGTGAACCGGATGGAGATCGGGCTGCTCCAATCACCCTTGCTCTGAATCTTGACGCCCTTCCCGCGCTGCTCGGAGAAGGTGAGGGTCTTGGCCTGCTCGTCGAAGCCGATCACGGCGCTCTCCTGGTAAGCGCCCTCCTCGGACTTCCCTTCCGTGCGGCTCTCAAGCCCCTTGCCGTCCGCCGTCTTGGTGAAGGTCGTCACCCCTTCGCGCGACCCGCCGGGCCCCAACGGGCTCTCCCGTCCCAACCACTTGAAGGTCCATTGGCCGGCGAAGTAATCGGGCGACTGTTTCTGCTGGGGCTGCGGGACCTCCCTTCGCATCTGGGCCGGCGGCGTTTGAGTCTGCGCCGGCGTTTGCGCCGTGGCCGCGCCCTCGGCCGGCGCGCCGCTCGCCCGCTTCAAGTCCACGTCGAAGCTAAAAGCATTGCCCCCGAAATCGAGCGACCCGGTGCCCTTCAACGTCTCGCCCTGGAGCGTGAAGGCGTAGTTGACCGTGAGGTTGCCTTGCGGCGTTTCGACTTCAGCCTTGGCCGTCACCTTGTCGCCGTCCACTTTGATCTCCTTGAGCGCCATATCCCCGCGCATCCCGGTGATCGTGCCGGTGTAGGCGTCGCCCTCCTTCTTGAAGATCGCGGTCGCCGAGCGTTCGCCCTGCGGTGATAGAACTTTGCCCTCCCAACGCCCGGCCAACTTGTCTTGCTGGGCCGAGCCGGAGGCGGCCAGAAGCTGGAGAAGTAAAATGACTCCTAACACAATGAATGATCGTCTCATTGATTTTCCTCCTCGTTATGATGATGAATGCGGATTACTCTTTCTGCGCGTGGCCTTCGACCAACTCGATGCGGATCTTATCCGGCCCTTCGATAAAGGCGTACTTGATCTTGCCGCCGGCGACGGACTTGATCTCGTCGGTCACCTTCACCCCGTCCTTCCGCATCTTCTCCACGGCTTCCGAGAGATTGTCGAAGCTGAAGCCGATGTGATCCACGACGCGGCCCTTGGTCGAAGTCATCTCTTTGACGCCCTTCCAGTGGTCGGGATAGGCCTTCTTCGAGTACTCGATGGGGTAGATGATGATGTTCACGTTATCGGCCACCACCGACATGCTCGGGCCGATCTGATGATCGCGATAGAAGCGCGGCTCGCGTGAAGGCGGGTTAGTGCTCCGGCGCGTCGCCCCGAAATACTTCATATACCATTCACCGGCGGCCACGGGGTCGGCGCTGAACAAGTGCAGGTGGCCGAAGCGGTGGTGGTTCGCCGTGTTCAGCTCGATCAGCGCGTGGTCGGGGCTTTCGACGTAGGCGTAGAAGAAGCGGCCCATGACGTTGGTCGCGCCGCCGATGTCGCTGATGTCTGTGAGCGGCGTGAAGAACTTCGTGCCCGAGGCGAGCTGCTTCTCGTAGGTTGCCTTCATATCTTCCGCGCCCCAGCCGAAGTGCCAGACGGCCGAAGTCAGCTCCCACGGCGGCGGGCTGCTGACCTTGGTGAAGAGCATCCATGACTTCTGCGCCCAGACTGCATCTATGAGACCCGCGAACCGCGCCTTCTCGCAATCGAACTTGCTCGTGTAAAAGTTGATGGCTGCCGCCGGGTCGGTGGTATTCAGGTGCAGGTGGTGGAAGTGCGCGGCCGGCATGGACGACGTGGGCGCGGGCTTGTCCTGACCAACTCCTCGCAAGCCTAGCCCGACCGCGCATAAACTGAGCAGGATAGAGAGGGGGAACCACTTCATGTGAGTTGTCTCCTGAGATTGTAGCGCTTGTCTACGGACAATTTGATGAAAGAATCTAGAGCATCGATTAACGGTATGGGTGAGATGCCTCAGCATGCGTGTTCGGACTACCGGCTTGCGGCCGGGTTTGGGCTGGCCCAGAGCCAAAACCCGGCTGAAGCCGGTACTCCGAACGCCGTCCACTCAAACGAAATCTGCTTTAGCGGCCCGAACACAAGCCTGTCTCCTGACGCAATTCTTCAGGAGCGTGGTTGAAGATGGGGACGCGGTAACGGCCGAGCATCTCCATAAAGGTGCGCTTGGAGAAACCTGCGAGCCTCGCCGCCTGCCCTAAGGAAACTTTCCCCAACTCATAGAGCTTAACGGCCAAGAGAAGCTTGGCCTCATCTTCAGATAAGTTGGGGGGTAACTTCACTCTCAGTTCGCTGGCATTCGTCATCACATCTTCTCCAGCGTTTGGCCGAATCAGCAGGATTGTCTGCACTAAGGAGACGAAAAAATATAACTTCCCGTGATGGCGTCTCCGCGAATTGTGGGACAAGATGCCATCTTGTCCCACCTCAGGGAGCTAATCTTTTATGCGCCCTAAGAACGAGCCTAGTCGTCAGCCCGCACCCAGCCATAAGCCGCGTTGCTGCGCTGACCGCCGCGATCGAGGTAAGTGATCTTGAGCCGCGAGAGGCCATCTGCGGGAATGGCAGTGCGCTTAGCTTTGACATCGATGTGGTAGAGCTTGGCCGCGTTCAAGCCGAAGATTTTCGCCTTGTCTTCCTTGGTCAGCTTCTGGTAGCCGAATTTCTTACACATCTCGTCTGAGATCTGGAAGCGCTTGAAGGCGTCAATCCCCCATTGGGGCGAGCCCCACCAGAGGCAATCGGTTCCCCAGATGACGTGATCCGAGCCATAGTACTTGATGTTCTTACCCATCCCATGGGCGCACAATTCGGGATGCATGACGGCCAGCGTGTTGAAGAAGCTGCCGACCTCGCAGTAGACGTTATTCATCTGCGGGTTGCGCTGCTTGATGTCCATTAAGACCCGGTGCCATTCGAAGTCGCCGGTCTTCGGATCATAGTTGTTATGGTCTTTGTCCAGCCAATTCTCCCCGGTCGCCCCGCCCGCGCCCGGTTCATTCAGGCCGTGCTTGAGGGCGGAGTGATAGACGACGAAGTTGAAGTCGGGGTTGCGCAGCGCCGCCTTCTCGACGTCTTTCGGGTTAGCCAGGTGTCCCAGCGTGCGCGACTGGTAGGAATAGCCTTTGTGCACGCTGACGAGCTTGAGGCCGCGCTTGCGCGATTCTTCGATGAACCACTGCGCATTGTCGTCATCCAGTTGGAAGCCATTGCCCGACCTCCCCGGATCCGTGTGGCAATACCATTTCCAGGAGTTGATCCCATAGAGCTTCAATTCGCGCTCCATTTGCTCGATGGTCGCCGCCTTATCAATCGAGTTGGTGGCTTTATTCCAATAGTGGTTCGGCGCGAGATTGCCTTGATTCAGGGCGCGCTGCGAGCCGGCGATCTCATTGATCTCTTTGGCGGCTTGCGACATCAGCCAACTGGGCAGAATGCCGCCGCCGCGGGCACGGCCTTCGAGCGGCTTGCCGTCCTGGTCTTTCTGATTCTCGCGGCCCGGCACGCCGGAGATGACGACCATCATAGTCTCACTGTCGAAGAACATCTCCTTGACGAAATTCTTGAAACTGTAAGCCTCCGCATCGTTCTTGAGCTGGAAGCCCATGTTCTTGACGAATTCGGCGTCGCGGAAGCCGGGAATCGCGAAACCATTAGTGAAGTGAGCCTGCACATCAACGATGAAGTATTCACCCTTGGGCCACTTCTCGTCATAAGCCGCCGTTTCCCAAGTCTCGGCTTCGTCCACCTCCCAGTGGTTCTTGCCGTAGACCAGATTGGAAGCGAGGAAGCAGGTGGCCAACCCCATGGAGCTAGCCATAAAGCTGCGGCGACTCATGCCCAGCTTCTTGGCGCGCTCCTCGGCCATCTGGCCGATCAAGTATTCGACGTGTTTCTGCGCCTTGGTTTGCGGGCACGGGATAAATTCTTCATTGGAGACCACCTGGGTGGGCATCGGCGAGTCCACCCCCTTGTTCAGATCTCGGAGAGCTTTGCGAATCCACATGGCACTGACTCCTTTTCAGTTTTGAGTTGGTGTCGGAGGTTGCTTTTATTGTACGAGAAAAGATTGAGATCAAGAATGGGCATGGTCAAAGAGTGGAGCATAACCTGGAGACGCCCTGCTCATCCTGCCCATCGCCACCCATTTTAGACCGACCCCGCCAAATATGGGATACCGATTGAGAAAAACCGGCAATTAAAATGACGTCGGCGCCGCGGCCGCCGTTACAACTCTCTGGGCCGGGCGCCGAAGCCACGCCTGTAGGCCAATGACACGAAGGAAGCCCCTGGGAGCGCACGCATCTTGCGTGCTGGCCTCACGCGACTGGGGTTTTCAGGCACCACCGGCCGCGCAGCACGGCACGCTGGAAGCGTGCGCTCCCAGGCTAGAACCGCGCAACCTACTTGGAGGCAGCTTGTGATCGGAGGTGCTGGCCGTCCAGAGTATAGTCGAACCAGCCGATCATCATCTCTTCCCAGGTCTGCGGCCCCCAGCGCACCAACTTCGTCGGGTCAGGATTGAATTTGTTCTTGGTCGAATTATCGAAGTGCGCCACGCACTCCATCCGGCTCCCCTTCGGCGCGGCCAGCGGTTCTTTCAGCACGTACTCGAGCTGCCAGTTGAAGTCATAGCGCGGCACACTCAGCACGACCTTGGAGGTGCCGTCGGGGTAGACGAGCTTGTACTCGAAATCTTTGCCTCGGACGTGCATGTGGGGCATGAAGCTGACGATGTGGCTGTCCTCCCGGAAGGTGAAGTCGGACTTGACCTCGTAGCTGGGGTCGCCCGGCGGGATGGCGAGGTTGCGGCCGAAAGCGCCGGCCGTCAAGACGCGCTTCTCAACCGGCCCTTTGGCGAAGATCAATCCGACGCTGGTCCGGTCCTTGGCGGCTTGGCCGTTGGGCGTGTAGTGCATCTGGAAGGAGAGCACGGAGCCGGCTTTGACCAGCTTGGCCTGGCCCGGCGCCAAGATCATGGGCGGCATCCCCGGAGCGGTGCCGACCAAACCAGAGGTTGGGATGCGGCGCGAGGTGCCGCCTTCACCTTCGCCCACCGGCCGGCCGATCTCGCCCGCGGGCGGGAGGGGGCCGCCGCCGGGTTCGAGCACCGTGGCAATGACGTGATGGACCACGCTCCGATTACCGATCCGCACCTCGGCCGCTTGGACGTAGTGGTCCTCCTTGAAATTCGTCGGCACCGCGAAGTAGCGGTAAGGCACGACCCCGTCGGCCGGCACGGTGACCTCTTCAGTCATCGAGAGGACCACGTCGGGTTTACCGATCACCCACCCTTCCTCGAACTTCGGATTCGGGGGCAGAGCTTTGGGGTCGCCCTCTTTGGCACCGCCATCGACCCAGGCCATGATCGTGGCGACCTCCTTCGGCGAGAGGCGGCGGTCATTGGCGAACTCGCTGAAGTGCGGGTCGGCCAGCCACGGCGGCATCCGGCGTTCGGCGACCACTTCGCGAATCGATTTCGCCCAGGGCCGCACCTCTTTGTAGGTGAGCAGCGACATCGGGGCGATCTCGCCCGGCCGGTGACAGACCATGCAGTTCTTCTGCAAGATCGGGGCGACGTCCTTGGTGTAGGTCACTCCATTCGGAGCCTCGCCGGTCGTGCTGCCCAGGCTCAAGACCGCCAGGAGACCGGCCAACAGGAGACTGAAGAAAAGGCGAACGCTGCGGATGCGTGTCATGGCAAGACCTCCCGAAAAGCAAAGGCCAAGGCAAGAGGGGTACTCTGCCCTCTTGCCTTTGACCTGACTTGATTACTTACCCACTGATGCCGAAGCAGCAGGCGCATTGAGTTGCTCTGAAGCCCGAATGTAATCAAACCACCCGATCATCATTTCCTCCCAGGTCTGCGGGCCCCAGCGCACTTCCTTGGTCGGGTCCGGGTTGTACTTATTGCCGGCCGAGTTGTCGAAGTGGGCCACGCATTCGAGCCGGCCGCCCTTGGGCAGGAAGATGGGTTGAGCGGGCCGGTAGAGCAACTGCCAGTTGAAATCGTAGCGCGGGACGCTCAGGACCACCTCCGACCGGCCGTCGGGATAGACCGCGGTGTAAATGAAATCCTTGCCCCGGACGTGCATATGCGGCATGAGGTCCACGATCAGCACGTCCTCTTTGGCCTCCCAGCTTGATTTGACTTCGTAGTTGGGGTCTCCCGCCGGGATGACGAACCGGGCGTTAGCCGCGGTGGCGGTCTGAACTTTCTTCTGGACCGGCTCTTTGGCGAAGTAGAGCCCGATGTAGGACCGGTCTTTGGCAGCTTGGCCGTTGGGCGTGTAGTGCATCTGGAAGATCAGGCTCGATCCGGCCTTGATGAGCTTAGCCGTCCCCTTCGGATAGACTTTGGGCTGCTCCCCCGGCGCGAAGCCGGCGATCTTGATGCCCCGCTCCCGGACTTCGGCCGGGCCGCTTGTGGACTCCTGCCGGCTGTTAGTCTTGCCGGCAGGCTCCTGAACGTTGACGATGATGTGGTGCACTACGTTTCGGTTGCCGGGGCGAATCTCCGCCGCTTGAACCCACTTGTCCTCTTTGAAATTGGTCGGGGCAGAGATGTACATGTAGGGGACTACGCCGTCGGCCGGGACGGAGACTTCTTCGGGCAACGAAATGACGACGTCTGGCTGGCCGAGCGCCCACCCTGCGGCGAATTTCGGGGCCGGCGGCAAGTCTTGGTCCTCACCTTTGGGCGAACCGGCATCGACCCAGGCCACGATGGTCTCGATCTCTTTCTGGGGCAGGCGGCGGTCATTCTCGAAATGGCCGTACTTGGGGTCCGCCAGCCAGGGCGGCATGGAGCGTTCGACGACCTTCTCCTTGATCGCCCTGGCCCAGGGCCGCGCATCCTTGTAAGTCAACAACGACATCGGCGCGATCTCACCCGGGCGGTGACACTCGACGCAGCGGGCGTAGAAGATAGGGGCGACGTCTTTGGTGAAGGTGACGGTTGAGCCGGCCGGTCCTTTGGCCGCCACCCCGATGGCGAAGGTGGCGCAAAGTCCGGCGATGAGGGTGGCGACTTTCCAAAAATGGTTGTTCATAGGCCCTCCCTGATGATCCCTTGTTCCCTAGACTAGAAAAATAAAATAAGCCGTCAGAGGACCGAGATGATTGATTACTATACTATCGTTGTCCCGCCATCGACAACCAGAGTCTGACCGGTGATGTAATTCGAGGCGTCCGCGGCCAGGAAGACCGCCACACCTTTTAGCTCTCCTTCGCGCCCCACTCGGCCCATCGGCACGGCCGCCTCGATCTGCGGCTGGCCCCGCTCCAGCACTTTTTCCGTCATCCTGGAGGGGAAGAAACCTGGAGCGATGGCGTTGACGCGAATCCCGTATTGCGCCCACTTGGCCGCGAGTTCCCGCGTGAGGGCGATCAACCCGCCTTTGGCTGCGACGTAGGCAGCCGTGTGTTGCCCGTCCGGGAGGGTGCCGATCAGGCCCGCAATTGAAGAGACGTTGATGATGCGCCCCGACCTCCGCTTGATCATCTCGCGCCCGGCCGCCTGACAGAAGAGGAAGGCGCCGGTGAGGTCGATGTCGATGACCATCTGCCATTTGTCGAGCGGCAAGTCCTCGGCCGGCGTGCCCCAGGTCACGCCCGCGTTGTTGAGGAGGATGTCGATCTGGCCGTAGGCGTCCAAGGTCCGGTTGACGGCCGCTTGCACTTGCTCCGGCTGGGAGACATCGCAGACGGCGCCCTCGCAGCGGAAGCCACGCCCTTTCATCTCATCGATCGTTGGCCCCAGCCACTGCTCGCGCCGCGCCAGCAGCATGAGCGAAGCGCCGGCTTCGGCCAACCCTTCGGCCATCTCTTGGCCGAGGCCGCGCGAGCCGCCGGTGATGAGCGCGACTTTACCGCTCAGATCGAAAAGTTGTCTCAGTTGGGTCACTACGAATTGTCTCCGGGATGGTCGGACTTCACACAATTTGCCGCTTCATCGGGGCGGCAGTCACATAGGTCAAAAACAACCCGACCGGTCGGTAACTTTAGGGCCCAATCGGTGCCCTGTCAAGGTTACGCCTGGGTAGCGTCCACTCTTTCAAAGGATCAGGGACTCGGTACAGTCCAGGGAGTGTGAGCGACCCGAGTCCCCGCCATGAGCTGACTCCGTGAAGCGCAGGTCGCTCACACTCCCCGGACTGTACCAGCGCCTGTCCTCCATCATGGTTCGATTTAGTCTGACACCGAATCCATCCAGGGCGTCAAGTATTGACTTCCACTCGCGAAAAAGATTAGGTTCTTGGGCGCCAGATAAGCAGCTTGATCGATTTCACCTCTACTGGAGATAACCGCCAATGGAACGAAGATCTTTGCTGGTCCTGGCAGCGATGCTGCTGCCCATGGTCGTCGCCTTAGCCGTGCAGGGGCTGGCGACGAAGAGGCCAACCGCCGCGCCGGCCGTCACCGCGCGTGAGGAACGAATCGCGCGCGAGGCCGAAGCGCTGCGCCCGCAACTGATCACCCAGCGCCGCGACTTTCACATGCACCCGGAGCTCTCCAACCGCGAAGAGCGCACCTCGCGTGTCGTCGCTGAGCGGCTGCGCGCCCTTGGCCTGGATGAAGTGAAGACCGGCGTCGGCAAGTACGGAGTAGTCGCCTTACTCAAGGGCGCGAAACCCGGCCCGGTGGTCGCTGTGCGGGCGGATATGGATGCGCTGCCGATTCAAGAGACCATCGACGTGCCCTACAAGTCGCAGAACCCTGGCGTCAAGCATGCCTGCGGCCATGACCTGCACACGACCATCGAACTCGGAGTGGCTGAAGTGCTGAGCCGGATGCGCGAGCACGTCTCGGGCTCGATCAAATTCATCTTTCAGCCGGCGGAGGAAGGCCCGCCGGCCGATGAAGAGGGCGGGGCACCGCTGATGATCAAAGAGGGCGCGTTGGAGCATCCGCGCCCGCAGGCGATCTTCGGCTTGCATGTCATGCCCAACATCGAAGTCGGCCGCATCGGCTACAACTCCGGCCCGGCGATGGCCTCCTCAGACCGCTTTGCCATCACCCTGCGCGGCAAGAAGGTGCACGGCGCTTACCCGCACGACGGGATCGATACGGTTGTGGTAGCCGCCGAATGCGTCACCGCGCTGCAATCCATCCGCAGCCGGCGTATCAATACGATGGAGCCCCTAGTGATTACTGTCGGCAGCATTCACGGCGGCAATCGATTCAATATCATTACCGATGAGGTGGTCTTGGAAGGCACCATGCGGACGCTCAACGAGGAAGTGCGGCAGCGGGCCCAGGAGATGATGCGCCAAACACTCGCCGGAATCACCTCGGCCTACGGCGCGCAGTTCGACCTCAAATTCAGTCAGCCTAACCCGGTGACCTACAACGACCCGCCGTTGGTCGAAGCCACTCTCCCGACCCTCCGCCGGCTTCTCGGCGAGGCGAACATTTTTTCGCCCAAGCCGCAGATGGGGGCCGAAGACTTTTCCTATTTCCAGAAAGTCGTCCCCGGCTTCTTCTACTTCCTCGGCGTCGGCAACCAGGCCAAAGGCATCACGGCGATGGTTCACACGCCTGAATTCGACGCCGATGAGGAGAGTCTGGTGATTGGAGTCAAGGTGATGGCGAATGTGCTGCTCGATTATCTTGACCGGCAGGCGAGGAAAGAATGATGGGCAAATGAGGGTGCCCCGTAGCGGTCAGTTGAAGATGTCTTTGAGCTTCAGCTTGAAAGTGGGCAAGACTTCGGAGCGCAGTGTGTCCCCGATGCCGAAGAGGTTGACCGTCGTGGCGGCGGCGGTTGAGAGGCGTAGCACCTCGACGGTCTCGGCCTCGGGGCTCACAAGCCAGCATTCGCGCACGCCGATGGTTTGGTAATCGCGCAGCTTGCCCGCCAAGGCGCGCCGCGTATCGCTCGACGAGAGCACTTCCACAGCCAAGTCCGGAGCCACCTCAATCACCGGCATCGCGCGCAACTCAGCACGCCCCTTGACGCCGCTCCGCTCGGCGCTCAGGTAGAGGATGTCAGGTTGGCGGGTGCGTAACGGCGCGCGCCGGACGAGCACATCGATCGGCGAGTCGAGCACCACTCCCAGTTTGCGTTTCTTGACGAACGGGCGGAGAACGTCAAGGATGTTGTTGACAATCCACTGGTGCTCACTGGACGGGGCGGGCGACATGATCAGCTCTCCATCAATCACCTCGCACGGCCGGTTAGTTTCCGGTAGGGCTAGATATTCTTCGTAGGTGATCGTTTTGGTCTCGACGGCCATCTTGATTCTCCGGGTACGGCCAACAATCTGGTGACGAATGAAAATCGATTATGTGTGATACCTTGGTTGCTGTCGGCTCCGCCACCGCCGATGGTTCAACTCTCTTCGCCAAAAACTCTGACCGGCCTGCCACCAAACGGCCGGATTGACCCGGCCGCGCCTGAGATGTTGGTGGTCATCGAAGCACTCGCTTGGCGCGGCTCCGGTTGAACGGGTTAGGTGCATTTTCAAGGAGCCAAGCGCCATATTTATTGTTGGCACCTAACATCTCAATAGGCGGTCAGCAGGGAGAGCGCCCCTACTGCCAACCGCCAACTGTCCTTCAGGGTCGCGCCGGTTGCGCCGACTGCGCCGGTTGCGCGGCGGGGCGCGGCGGGAGTTGAGGCATCTCCTCGCGATTGAACCGGGGCAGCTGCTCATCACGCATGGCCAGGTGGTAGACTGCGGCGGCGATGGCAATCGCCGACTTCTTCGCGTCGTCCTCAATGATGCGTTCGTAGGTGTCGAGGTTCGTATGCCAGGTGTGAGAACCATACTCGATCGGATCCTGCCCCATTCCGATCCCCGGCAGCCCGGCTTGATTGAACGAGGTGTTGTCAGACCCGCCGAGCCCGCGACTCTTGGAGGCGATGGCCCCCATCACGCCGAGGTCCTCGAAGGGGGCGAGGGCTTGGCGCAGAATCGTGGCCGCTTCCGGAGGCCCGAAGACCCCGGCGCCCCGCGCCCGCCCGGTCCCGGAGTCGATGTTGAAGTAGCCTCCGAACTTGGAGAACTCCAGTTGGGGGGCCTCGACTGAGCCGAAGTGCGCTTTGACGTATGCCTGCGAGCCGAGCAGCCCTTGCTCCTCGCCGCTCCAGAGCGCGACGCGGATCGTCCGCCGTGGCTTGATGCCGATCGCCTTGAGGATGCGCGCGGCTTCCATCATGACGGCGCAGCCGATGGCATTGTCGGTGGCGCCCGTCGCGGCGTGCCACGAATCGAGGTGCCCGCCGAGCATGATCACTTCGTCCTTTTTATCCGTCCCCGGAATCTCCGCGAGCGTGTTGTAAGCCGTGCGGCCTTCGGGGTAGGTACGGTTGACGATATTGAACTCCAACTCGACCGGGGTGCCGTCGGCCAGAAGGCGCGAGATGCGGCCGTAGTCCTCGTTGCGCATGACGACCGTCGGCAGGGCCTTGGCGAGGTCGAAGGTGCGGTTATTGAAGGCGCGAATCTGGCCGTGCTCACGCCCGGCGTCATTGATTCTGAGCCGCGCCCCGTTGGCCAGCAGGAATTGATCGATCTGCTCGTTGATCTGGTTCGCGGTTAAGCCCCGCGGCCCTTGTGCTGGTCCCGGCGGTCCGCCGCGACGGCCGGCCAAGCGAGCGGCCTCGGGGTTGTCGGGATTGTATCGCGCCCGCGCCTGCTGATCATCCAGACGGCGCGGCGGGGGATTGATCGTGACCGGCAAGACCTGGTGTTTGCCCGCCAGCACGAGCTTGCCTTTGACCTGATCTTTGACGGTGGTGAAGTAGGCCGTGAGTTCTTCTTGAGTGATGGTTTCTGGTGGCGCGCCCCGGCCGAACGTCGCTGCCACCTCAGGCGGCGGTCCGCCTTCAGGTTGGGGGGCCGGCTTGGTCGGCACGATCAGCTGGTAAGCCTGTGCCGTCACCGTGCCGTTGGTGCTCGGGGTCCAGGCGAGCACTTCGCAGACGAGTGGGTCCTTGACCGGCGAGATGAGGTGCGCCGTGAGGCGTTCGTTGAGCCAGCCGGGGTGGCCGAAGTCCCACGCTTCGAGGTGGCCATTTTCCAGGCCCCAGGCTTGCATTTGCTTGATCGCCCACTCGCCGGCCGCCTTCAAATTCGGCGACCCGGTTAAGCGCGGACCGTAGAGGTCGGTCAGGAAGTGCATGGTGCGCATGATTTGGGAGTGCTCCAGGCCTTCTTGGCGGATCTGGGCGTTAACCTCGGGGTTGATCCGCTCCTCGGTGAAGGCCGGCAACGGATTGACCAATGAAAGAGACAACAGGGAAAGCGCCAGGGTTTTTAGCATCATGAGTCTCCAATCGGAAAGGTGTAGAGGTCTGCTCCTGCATAAACTTTAGTTTTAGTGGAAGCGGAAAAGCGAACTCGAATGAGGTCTGGAAGCAGCATTGTCGCCACAAGCCCGCAGTTTAGCAAGACCAGCTCAGTTGTCCGCGGGTGAGTTGGGGCGAAGGCCTGGGCTTAAATCTGATTTAAGTCCGGCCCGGCTCGGGCGTGAATTTAGTTAATTTTGCTGTTGCATCCTTTATTTCCTCATCACATAATGAGGCTAGTTTTTAGGCAACACAGGATCAATCCACTCTCGGGCAGTTTAGTTTGGTGAACTCCTTTTTCGAGGAGATGGAAGTTTACCGGCGTAGCAGTAAGCCTGAATCCAAAATTACGCAGGACGTTCTTACTTTATGGCGCAATTGTACGAGGACCACGATTTCATCGATCAACACCAAGGGGGCAAGACGGGGCAGCCCGCTGAGCGCGATCCGCTCTTTTATCAAGGGGCGCATCAGCCTGGGAAGTATAGCCGGTATCAGCCGGGCTACTCTTCTCACCCGCGTCATCCGGAGAAGGTGGCCGAGCAGCAACCTTGGGTCGTGGCGTCAGTCGGCGGGTACGGGCATGACGAGCCGCGCTACCACAGCGATGACGAATTGCGGCGGATGGTCGAAGAGAGCATCCAGGCCGACCCTCACCTCTCCAGCCAGGAGAAGCAGGCGGTCACGGTCACAGTTGAGAACGGCCAGGTGACTTTGACCGGCCGGGTGCGGAGCCGTGAGGCCAAAGACCGCCTCGAGTCCCTCGCCTACTGGGCCGAAGGCGCTGGTACGGTGAAAAGCCAGATCGAGGTCAAGGATTGAGTGAAAAGCAGGCCCTGAGCATCTTCAAACCTTATGCAGATGGCCCCGTCTCAGAAGTTAGGTATCACGGATGCCAAGCCGCCGATCCTGGTATCCATCATTATTCGCTGCTACAACCAAGCCCATTTTCTTGGCGAGGCGATTGAGAGCACGCTCCAGCAAACCCACCCGCACGTTGAAGTCCTAGTGGTGGATGATGGATCGACAGACAATACGGCGGAGGTGGTAGCCCAATACCCGTGGGTGCGTTACGTCCACCAGCCGCACCTCGGCCGCTGTGCCGCGGGGAATGCCGGCCTGCGGAAGAGCCGGGGGGGCTATATCGTCTTTCTCGACGCGGACGACCGCTTGCTGCCTGAGGCGCTCGCGGTCGGCCTCGCGGGTCTGCTTGAGTATCCCGAATGCGCCTTCGTCCACGGCCACTACCGGCTGATCAACGCCGACGGCCTGCCGCTGCCCGGCATCCAACAGCCCTGCGCGAAGCGAGATCATTACCTCGGGTTATTGCAGGGGAATTACATCGGCATGGATGCGACGGTGATCTACCGGCGCTCGGTGTTTGAGACCGTCTCCGGGTTCGATACGGCGCTGGAGGCCTCTGAGGACTACGACCTGTACCTGCGCATCGCCCGCCAGTTCCCGATCCATTGCCACTGCCGGATGGTGGCTGAGTACCGCCGCCACGGCGCCAATACCACTTGCAACTCCGAGCTGATGTTGAAGTCCACGCTCATGGTGCTGCGCTCGCAACGAAGGCAGGTCAAGGGGCAGCGGCCGTACGCAGAGGCTTGCCAGGCCGGCATGCGCTTCGGCCAAAACTTCTACGGCGAGCAATTGATCCAGGAGGTGCGGGGCAGAATGCGGGCACGGCCGGAGTGGCGGCCGGCAGTCCGCGGGGTGATGACGTTGCTGCGGTACTATCCACTGGGAGTCGTGAGGCACCTGTGGCGTGAGTTCTACGGCCGCAGCCCCGGGGGCAGGAAAGACGTTCGCCTCGGAGGCGGTGCCTGTTTGGAAGAGCGCCGGATCGAGATCGGGGACGTTGAGTGAAGGTAAGCGACCAAGCAGCAAGATTGCGGTAGCTTTCATTGTCCATTTTCCATTGGTCATTTTCCATTGTGTTGCGCGCCATCCAGTCAATGACAAATGGAAAATGATAAATGGAAAATGGACAATGGAAAGACGATGACGCCTCAAATTTTTTGTGCCTGCACTGATGTCGGCAGCGGTCTCCATCAGCACGTTTAAGGGAGTGGTCAAGACGGTGATTCCCGCGCCGGTCCGCGATTGGCTGCGGGCTCAGCAAAATCGCTGGCCGCCGGTCGGCTGGGTGCGCTTTGGCAGCCTGCGCCGTTTGACGCCGATCAGCCGGAGCTTTGGCTACGACCGGGGGCGCCCCGTCGACCGCTACTACATCGAGCGGTTCCTCGCCCTCCACGCCTCAGACGTGCGCGGGCGCGTCCTGGAGATTGCGGATAACACCTACACGCGCCGGTTCGGCGGCGACCGCGTGACTCAGAGCGAAGTGCTGCATGCCGCCCCCGGTAATCCGCAAGCCACCCTGGTCGGGGACCTCACCTGCGCCGACGACCTCCCCTCCGACTCGTTTGATTGCATCATCCTCACGCAAACTCTCCCGTTCATCTACGACGTGCGAGCGGCGATCAAAACCGTCTACCGCATCCTGAAGCCGGGCGGCGTCCTGCTGGCGACCTTCCCCGGCGTGAGCCATCAGATCTCGCGTCACGACATGGACCGGTGGGGCGACTACTGGCGCTTCACGACGCTCTCGGCGCGGCGGCTCTTTGAAGAGGTCTTCCCGCCATCCAATGCTGAAATCGAGGCGCATGGGAATGTGCTGGTCGCGATTGCCTCACTGCACGGGCTCGCCGCGGAGGAGTTGCGGCAGAAAGAGCTGGACTACCGTGACCCCGATTACGAGGTCTCGATTACGGTCAGGGCGGTGAAGCCTTGATTGAGTGTGCGGTGCAGTCCCGGCCGCCTCTACCTTGGGCCGAAGCCGCCATCAAACAAAAATCCGCCGAACGCTCGCCCGGGCTTGTGTCCGCTGAACCCAAGCCAGTAGACTAACGCCATCTATTGAGGCCGTCAGAGCAAGCAAATGGAGGTTCATATGAAACTGGTATCACTTATCCTGTCCTTAGCCTGCGCGTCACTCTTAATCACCTACTCGCTGGTTTCGGGAGTGGCCCGCGTCCGCTCGGCCAACGCGATGGCCGAGAGCGCGAAGAGCTTTCTGGCCGGGCTCACGCCCGAGCAGCGGGCGAAGGCCGCGTTCAGTTTTGATGACGAGCAGCGGTTCGACTGGCATTTTATCCCGAAGCCGCGCAAGGGCCTGCCGCTGAAAGAAATGGATCAGAAGCAGCAGAAGCTCGCCCAGGATTTGCTCAAGACCGGCTTGAGCCAGCGCGGCTACCTGAAAGCCAACACCATCCGAGAACTCGACCTGGTCCTGCGAGAGATTGAGCAGGGCAAGGGGCCGGCGCGCGATCCCGAGCTTTATTACTTCTCGGTCTTCGGCACGCCTTCGGCGAAAGACAAGTGGGGCTGGCGCGTCGAGGGGCATCACCTCTCGCTCAATTTCACCCTCGTCAACGGCACGATGGTCGCGACGACGCCCGCTTTTATGGGGGCCAACCCGGCTGAGGTCAGAGATGGGCCGCGCAAGGGATTGCGTGTGCTCGCCGGTGAAGAAGACCTGGGCCGCGACCTGGTGCGCTCGCTCGACGAGAAACAGCGCGCCCAGGCGGTCTTCGATGCGACTGCCCCGAAAGACATCATCAGTTCCAATTCCAAGAAGGCCGACCCGCTCGCCCCGGCCGGCATTGCCGCCAGCCAACTCAACAAGCAGCAGACCGAACTGCTCAAGAAGCTGCTCGACGAGTACATCAACCGCATGCCGGCCGATCTGGCCGAGGAGCGGTCGGAGAAGTTGCGCCGCGCCGGCTTCGAGAAGATTCACTTCGCCTGGGCCGGCGGCATCGAGCGCAACCAGCCGCATTACTATCGCCTCCAGGGGCCGACCTTCTTAGTCGAGTATGACGACACGCAGAACAACGCCAACCACATTCACTCGGTGTGGCGTGACTTCGACGGGGACTTCGGCCGCGACCTGCTGCGCGAGCACTATCAGAGCACGCCGCACACGAACTAAAATGCTGAGTGATGAATTGAGTGGCCTTCACCCCCTCGTTCATCGCTCGTCATTACGTCACAGGGTGCGTTATGAACCTTGGCCAGGTCTTGAAAGACAAGCGTGAGGAGATCTTGCGGATCGCCGCCGATTATGGGGCGCGCCACGTCCAGGTCTTTGGCTCAGTGGCTCGCGGCGAGGCCGGGCCGGGTAGCGACCTTGATCTGTTGGTGAAGCTGGATCCTGGTCGGAGCCTGCTTGACATCATCGCCATCAAGCAAGACCTGGAGGACCTGCTCGGTTGTGAAGTCGAGGTGGTGACGGAAGCGGCGATCAGTCCTTACATTCGCGAGCAGGTGCTGAAGGAAGCTGTGAGCTTATGATGGGTGACCAGGTTTACCAAAAGTGTTTGGAGTACCGGCTTCAGCCGGGTTTTGGCCGTCGCAAAAAGCCCGCCTCCGGTACTCCAAACCAAACGTCAAATGCAAAGTATCTACATATGAACCAGACGATATTCAGGCGGCCCAGGAAGAGTTAACGTATGGGGAAGCACTCAGCCGTGATATGATGGCGTCCCTCCCAATCGATCCACTCCTCAAAGAGATTGTCGCGTCATTGCGCCACTCACCTAACCTCGTCATCGAAGCCCCACCCGGAGCGGGGAAGACCACGCGCGTGCCGCCAGCATTGCTTGATGCTGGCATTGCCGGTGACGGTGAAGTGTGGGTGCTTGAACCGCGGCGCTTAGCGACACGCTTGGCCGCGCGTCGCGTGGCTGAGGAGAGAAGTGAGCGCCTCGGCGAGACGGTCGGCTATCAAGTGCGGTTTGAGGAGGTGGCCGGCCCGCGCACGCGCCTGCGCTTTCTGACTGAAGGCGTGCTGACCCGGCGACTGCTCTCCGACCCGCAGCTCGACAAAGTTGGCGTCGTCGTCCTCGATGAATTTCACGAGCGGCATTTGCAAGCCGATCTCGCGCTGGCGCTCTTGCGGCGCTTACAGCGGACTTCGCGGCCGGAGTTGCGGCTCGTCGTGATGTCCGCGACTTTAGAAGCTGCGCCCGTCGCCCGCTTCCTCGGTGACTGCCACACCTTGTGCTCCGAAGGGCGCCGCTTTGAAGTTAAGACGGAGCACCTGCCCAGGCCTGATGACCGCCCTCTGGCCGCGCAGGTTGAGGCGGCGGTGCGGCGTCTGATCGCTGAGGGAATTGATGGTGATGTTCTCGTCTTCCTGCCTGGCGCGGCCGAGATTCGCCGCGCGCAGACGGCCTGCGCCGCGATGGCCTCGCAGGCCGATCTGCTCGTCCTCCCGTTGCATGGCGAATTGCCTGCGGCCGAGCAGGACCGAGCCGTGCGTCCTGCTGAGAGGCGTAAGGTCATCCTCTCAACCAACGTGGCCGAGAGTTCGGTGACGATTGATGGCGTAGTGGCAGTCATCGATTCCGGTCTGGCTCGCATCGCCGGTCATGCGCTCTGGTCCGGCTTGCCGACCCTGAACGTCTCGCGCATCAGCCGCGCCTCGGCCGCTCAGCGCACCGGCCGCGCGGGGCGGACGCGTCCGGGCCGCTGCTTGCGGCTCTACACCGCCCAAGATTTTGCTGCGCGCCCAGAGCACGAGGCGCCTGAGATCCAACGCCTCGACCTGGCCGAGCCGGCGCTCGAATTGCACGCCGCAGGGATTGTTGACCTCGCCGCCTTTGATTGGTTCGAGGCCCCGTCGCCGCACGGGCTCGAGGCGGCCGAAGCGCTCCTGCGCCGGCTCGGTGCGCTCGACCCTGATGGCCTGGTGACGCCGCTTGGCCGTCGCCTGCTCCGCTTCCCGCTGCACCCACGACAATCGCGGCTGTTGGTGGAGGCTGAAACCCGCGGCATCGCTGAAGCGGGGTGCCTGATCGCGGCGCTCATCGGTGAGCGCGACATTCGCGCGACCGACCTCTTGCAAAGCGAACGCGAACGCCGAATGGCGAGCCCCGCGGCGAGTGGCCCTTCTGACTTACTTGAGTTGATGGACCTCTTTGCCGAGGCTGAGCGAGTTGGCTTCGCGCCTGAACGTTTGCGCCAAATCAATCTTGATCCCGGGGCCACACTCGCCGTCGACCGCGTTCGGCGCCAACTTCAGCGACTCGGCGACGCGGGGCGAAAGAGCAAAGCGCAAAGGGCAAGGGGAAACGCTCTTCGCTCTTCGCTCTTTGCTCCTTGCGCTTTGCCCTTTGCGGCTGAGCAAGAGCTGCTCATTGCCATCCTCACCGGTTACCCTGACCGCGTCGCACGGCGCCGGCCACCCTCGGAAGGATCGCGGTCAAATAGTGCGGACCTGTTGCTCTCCGGCGGTGGGGCCGCTCAGCTCTCCCCGGCCAGCGTGGTCCACCAGGCCGAGTTCCTCGTCGCCGTAGATGCCGAAGCCCGGCGTGAATCAGGGCTGGGCTTGAAGCAAGGTGGACGCGCCGGCGCAACCATCGTGCGCATCGCCAGCGCGATTGAGCCCGAATGGCTGCTCGATCTCTTCGCCGAGGCCATCCGCGAGACAACCGAAGCTCAGTGGAACGCGCAGGCCGAGCGCGTCGAGGTCGTCAGCCGCCTGGTCTATGATCAACTCGTGCTTGACGAGAGGCGGAGCAAAGATGCGAGCGGCGATGAGGTCGCCCGCGTCTTGGCGGAAGCCGCCCTGGCGGCCGGGCTGCAAGCCTTCACCGATAAGGATGAGACCGCCCGCTTCCTTGCCCGGGTAGAATTCATGGCCCACGCTTTCCCCGAAGCCGGCTTCCCTTCACTTGGGGAAGAGGATGAGCGTCTGGCATTAATTGAGCTGTGTGCGGGCAGGCGGAGTTTCGCCGAGTTACGGGAAGCGGTCCGGAGAGGCGAGCTGCTTGAACGGCTGCGCCGAAGATTGACTCCGGAGCAATCGCGGCTCCTCGCGAAAATGGCCCCTGAGCGCGTGACCCTGCCGGGCGGGCGGCAAGTGCGCGTCAATTATGAAGGCGGAAAACAGCCTTGGCTTCAATCTCGGCTGCAAGACTTCTTCGGGATGACCGCGGGGCCAACGCTGGCTGGCGGCCGGGTGCCGGTGGTGCTGCATCTGCTGGCGCCGAACCAGCGCCCCGTCCAAGTGACAACCGACCTGGCCGGCTTCTGGGCTCGCACTTATCAGCAAGTCCGCCGAGAGTTGAGCCGCCGTTACCCGCGACACTCTTGGCCGGAAAATCCGTTGGAGGCCTCACCCCCTGCGGCCCGCAGACGACCTTCCTGAAGCCAAGAGCCATCCATCGCCACGATCATTCATGCCGCCCGACTTGACGTGATTAACTCCGTTGATGCTCGGGCGAAATAATATTAAATGAGATTGACAACCTTGGTCTGGCAGAAATACCTTAGAACTGTGCGATCCCTGTATCAGAGAATGGTGCCCATGATATGGAGGTAAGCTAGGGAGGGTGCTCTACTACCCTATCGGTAAGCCAACCGCAGGTGGCCGAGCTACCCCTTACTCTCTTCGATAGTCATCTCGATCAACATTTCTCCCCAGCAGTCCGGCTGAGTAGTGAAGGCTACTCGGCCCAGCAGTCTCGTTCGCCGTTCACCACCCATCAGTGCCGCATGGGTAACTTTCTTCGGAGTTAACCATAAAAGGAGGAAAAGTGTATGAGGAAGCCGGCAGCATCCTTATTATTCTGCCTACTCGTGTGTCTCTTCGCTCTCGCCTGGCGGCCACAATCGTTATCCACTTGGCGGCCACTTGCCGCCCCAGAATCGACGCCCACACCTTTGCCCTGCGACTGCAAGGGCCAGAAGAAGATTGTGATCTGTCATGCCCCGCCCGGCAATCCGGAGAACGCGCACACGATCGATATTTCTTGCAACGGCCAGAATGGCCATCAGCACCATGCGGGAGACTATTGCGGCCCCTGCCGAGAGTCAACGCCGGAGCCAACCCAGGGGGGAGGCGACAGTTGCCCGCAGAGAACCTTGACCGCTCCCGCAGTCACTCACGGGCTCACGGCGACAAACGATCTGTTCGCGCTCTCGCAACCGGTCACCTTGACCATCACCTCACCCTCGATTGTCGGCGCGAGCACCTTCGATGTCATCCCCGCGAGTAGCTCTCCCGCGATCCCTGGAACCTTCGGCCTGCCGATCTCGAATGCCTCAATGGGGGCGAGCGTCGGTCTATTGACGGCGGCCAACCTCAAAGGGCTGAGCTTTTCGACCGCGGGCCAAACCCTGACCGCCGTCTCCTGCCTGGAGAACTTGTGGGACATCAACTTGGTGATCGCGGGGACGGGCGCGACGGCCGGTGATAGCGTCCGCCTGTTCTTGCGCAACCCGGACGGGTCCATAATCGGAGACCTGGCACGCTTCGCCGTCGTGCCCGGCGGGGTCACGCTGACTCAGATCAACTCTGACGTCAGGCTCTTCCTCGAAAACCGGCTGGCCAGCGGCGCGGGCAATATCACGCTGGCATTACCTTTCATCCCCTTCGTCGCCACGCCCGCCGGGAGCGTCTTCCCGTTCCGGACCGGCGTGTTGACGCTGGCTTTCACGATGCCGCCCGGCTCACTGCTCAACGGCTGTAACCAACTGGGAGTGGAGATCACGCGCGGCGTCGCGGCCGGAACCACGGCGGTGGTCCTGACTGACATCGTCGTCAACCGCAGCAGCGCCACCACCAGCACCGGCACCGGTTTGCTCTCCGGGACTGCTGGGGCCACATTCCCGACCGCGCCGCTGTGTGATGCCGTCTGCCCCATCTGCCCGGTGGCCTCCGCTGGGAACTGCCCGCAAAACCAATTCACGGCCTCAGCCGTCACACACGGGACAGGGGGCGACCTCTTCTTCCTCCCGCAGCCGCTCTTACTGACTCTGGTGTCGCCATCATCTCCCGGCGCCGGGATAGTGATCGTCAGTAACCCGACGCCTGACAAACTGACTGGCTTCCTCCCGGGCACCACTCCGCAAGGCCTGGGCTTGTCCACACCATGTGACATCAAGGCGCTCTCTTGTTCGGACAGCTTCTGGGATGTCAACTTGGAACTCAGGAGCACGGGCGCGGTCGGCGATCAGATCAAGCTCTTCCTGCGCGACCCTGGAACTGGCCAGGAGCAGACCATCGCGCTCTTCACGGTCCAGGCCAACGGGTTTGTGGTAACTGACCTCAGCTCGAGTGTCACCCTGTTCCACAATACCCGCCTGGCTAACGGCAACCAATTATTCAAGAACGATGTGATCCTGGCCTCACCCGGCGGCCCTTTCCTCAGCAGCGGTTTGCTGACCTTGGCGATGATGGGCCCCAACGGGCAGTCGCTCGGCGGCTGCTTCCAATTAGGGATCGAGGTCACGCGGGCCGGCGCCGCGGCCGGGACCACCTTGGCCATCATCGCTGACGTAGTGGTCAACCGCACGCAGACTAGCTCGAGTTCCGGCCCCGGTTTGTTATTCGGAGGAACGGGCCAGTTCCCGACCGGCTTGCCGTGCAACGTTGAGTGTCCGGCCTGCCCGTAACGCCATCAGCCGGGCGGTAGGGCTGTCATTGGATGTTTGGAGTTCAAGCTTGAGCTTGTCAGCTTCGCAATCAGGCAAGCTCAAGCTTGACAGCAATTCTCAGAGCGTGTTTTAAAAGTCCCCGAAGGGGACACATTCAATAGCCGTGGGCAGCGCCCACGGGAGCAGCGTCAATACGATTTCAACCCTGAAAGGGTTGCATCGTCACGGTGAATGCGACCCTTGCAGGGTCGAACCTGTCGCCCTCGCCTTCCCCGGTGGCGTTGCCACCGGCTATTGAATGTAGCCCTTTCAGGGCTTTTAAAACACGCTCTCAGTGTGGCAGCATTGGCCCGGCAAAGTGTGGGACAAGATGGCATCTTGTCCCACAAATAAAGGCCAAGACCTGGCTTCAGCGGCCTCAACCACGCCAAACTGAGAATTGCTGATAGCTTGAACTCCAAACCTTCCTCATCCTCACCCTGATGAACTACTCGGCTCAGGTCATAGAGAAATTGTTGTGTCGGGCTGGTGGGGTAAGCTAACCCTGCGGCGTGGTGCTATAATGCGCCCGCAATTCAGGCTTAGATTCGTCACGCCACGGAGGGCCCGATGACCACCCCCTCGCCACCCGAGATCACCCGCCTGCTCCAGGATTGGGGCCAGGGCGATCAAGCCGCATTCGATCAATTGCTGCCGCTAGTCTATGACGAGCTGCGCCGGATGGCCAAGCGCTACATGGCCCGCGAGCAGCCCGGCCACACGCTGCAAACCACGGCGCTCATCCACGAAGCCTACCTCAAGCTGGCCGACCAGAAAGAGAAGCGGTGGCAGAATCGTGCCCATTTCTATGCGGTCGCGGCCCAAGCCATGCGCCACATCCTGGTTGATTATGCCCGCTCGCGACACCGCGCGAAGCGTGGCGGCGGGGCGGTCTTCACCTCGCTCGATGAGGTGCCGCTTGTCTCACCCGAACGCAGCGCCGAGGTCGTGGCCCTGGACGAGGCGCTCACCGCTTTGGCCGCCATCGACCAGAGGAAAAGCCGGGTCGTGGAGTTGCGCTTCTTTGGCGGGCTGACTGAGGAGGAGACGGCCGAGGTGCTGAAGGTCTCGCCGATCACGGTCAAGCGGGATTGGCGCTCGGCCAAACTCTGGCTGCTGCGCGAACTCCAGCGCGGGGAGGGCCAAGGATGAAGGCTGAGCGGTGGCAGCAAGTTGACCAGGTGCTGCAAGCGGCGTTGGACCTGGAGCCGGGCGAGCGGTCCGCCTTCCTGGCTGAAGCCTGCGCGGGCGATGAGTCGCTGCGCCAGGAAGTAGAATCACTGTTAGCACTGGCGGGGCAAGCCGGGGACTTCCTTGAGGCCCCGCCGGAAGACTTGGCGGCTGAGATGCTGGCCGAGGAGCGAGCACCGGGAGAGAGGGCAGCGGGAGTGCCGGCGCCGCAGGAACTGCGGCCAGTGCACAAGCAAACGGGGACTGTTCCGGGCTCGCCTACTTCAGAGGTCGCGGCCCAATCGATCACTGAGGATCAAGCCGAGAGGAACACTGCGATGACGAATAACGATCAACCCCAAAGGGTGACCGAACGCATCAACGCTGATCAGGCGCCGACTGGCCGAGGGCCATTCGTGGTGGCGCCGGGTGTCACGCTCGACGGGCGCTACCTGATCGAGCAGGAACTCGGGCGCGGCGGCGTTGGCGCGGTCTTCCTCGCGCGTGATCAAAAACTGCACAACGCGCCGGTGGTGATCAAGGTCCTGCTGGAACACTTGGAGCAGGCCGAGCACAAGGCTTGGTTCGAAAAGAAGTTCAGGCAAGAGGCCGAGGCGCTGGCGCGGATCGACCATCCGGGCGTCGTCCGGGCGCTTGATGTCGGCGAACTGCCCGACGGGCGGACTTATCTGGTGATGCAGTACGTCTCCGGCACCAGCCTGCGCTCCGCGCTGCGGCCACAAGGGATGGAGTTGGAACGCGTCGCCAAGCTGATTCGTCAGGTGGGGCAAGCACTCTCGGCCGCGCACGCGCAGGGTGTCGTCCACCGCGACCTCAAGCCGGAAAATATCATGCTGCAACAGGCAGGTGATGAGGAGTATGCCAAGCTGATCGACTTCGGCATCGCGACCGTGCTTGAGGCGCCGACTTCGACCGAAATCAAAACCACCAAAGTGGCCGGGACGATCGACTACATGGCCCCGGAACAATTACACGGCAAACCAACCGCCGCGAGCGACGTCTATGCGCTGGGCGTGATCGCCTATGAAATGGTGACGGGCCGCCGCCCCTTCAACCCCGATTCGCCTTATCAATTACTGGAACTGCAACGCGCCGGAGTCAGGGTCAAGCCGTGTGACCTGCGCCCCAGCCTGCCGGCCGCGGCGCAGGCCGTGATTTTGAAAGCGCTCGCCTACGACCGGCGAGACCGCTACGCTCAGGCGAAAGACTTCAGCGAAGCGCTCGCCCAGGCACTCACGGCTGAGGTAGGCCATCTGGAATTGCCCGAAACGATACGCGTCAAGACCCAGCCCCCTCAGCGGACGCCCCGCCTGCTGCTGTTGGCTGGATTGTTGGCCGTGGCTGCGATTGGCGCAGCCGTCTGGTGGCGCCTTCAATCTCAAATCGGCAGCACGGCTAACAGACCTCAAGTCACTCCCGCCATCGTGCCGACACGTGAACTGAGTTACTGGCTGACGGTGCAGCGAGACCCCAAGCGCTACCCCGGCAGCAAGCCTTTCCTCTTGCCCGGCGAAATCTTATTCAGCGTGGGCGATCACGTGCGCTTGAACATCAGCAGTCCGCAAACCGGCTATCTTTACGTCATCAACGAAGGGCCAGCGCAGACCAATGGCCTGCCTGAGTTGAACGTGCTCTTCCCGGACACGATCACGAACGGCGGTTCGGCGGAAATCAAGGCTGATCAAACGGTGCAGATTCCTCGGCCTAGCCGGAAGCCTGGGCAGGATTGGTTCATCTTTGATCAGGAGGAGGGGTTGGAGAAGATCTGGCTGGTCTGGTCGGAGCGTAACGTTCCTGAACTGGAAGCGGTCAAAGGCTGGGCGAATCCCAAAAATGAAGGTGAGATCGGCGACCCCGGCCAGATCAAAGCGGTAGCGGAGTACCTGGCAGCACACGCGGTGGCTAACCCTGAAAAGGACGAGATGAGCAAACGGACAAAGCTCAAGAGCAAGGACGGAGTGCTGGTGGCCCTAGTGAAATTGGAGCATCATTGATCAGCCGCCGGCTCAGGTCGCCCACTTCATTGAATGCAGAGCCACCTTGAACTTGATGGATTCTTAGACCGGTGCCCGCCTTGGCGAAAGAAATTTTCGCCCGATTGATACTTTTTCAGCGCCGTTCTCGCTTAAGTAGATGGGAGAGAAGAAAGGCACAGGTGAGGAGTTACTGGGCGTGGTGAAATTGGAGCATCACTGAATAGTGGCTGAGCTGCTGCTTATCAGTAGGGAATATAACAGGCAACGAAAGAGCCTCTGACAATCTTCCAAAGCTGAGCGCGTAAGCTTGGTCAGGTTGTGAGCAGGGTCAGACTGATGGAGGAAACTGTGATGTGGCAAGCGGCGAGCAATAGGCGGAGATGGAGCGCAGGTTCAGGGATTGTGGCGTTGACGATCTGGTTGGTGATGACTGCCCAAGCGTCGAGCGTGAGTGCGACGGGGATGAGATGGGATGGGCGCAGTACCAATCCGGAGCAGGCACAATCCGAAGATTTAGAGGAGGCCAAGCGGCTCAATAGAGAGGTCGGGCAACTATATGATGCGGGTCAATACGATGAAGCTATCCCTCTCGCTAAGCGCGTGCTGACAATTTGTGAAAAAACACTCGGCCCTAATCATCCAGATGTCGCCGGCCCACTCAACTACCTCGCTTTGCTATATGCTGCGAAAGGCGACTATGCAAAAGCGGAGCCGCTCTATCAACGCGCGCTGGCGATCACAGAGAATGGCTTCTCAAAGGCATCCCTCCTGAACAACCTCGCGCTGCTCTATCAAAGGAAAGGTGACTATGGGCGTGCCGAGCCGCTCTATCAGCTCGTGCTGTTCTTCAAAGAGAAAGCCTTGGGCGCGGAGCACCCTGAAACGGCCGCTGCTCTGAACAACCTCGCGACGTTGTACCGGGATAAAGGTGACTATGCGAAAGCGGAGCCGCTCTATCAGCGGGCGCTGGCGATCAAAGAGAAAGCCTTGGGCGCGGAGCACCCTGAAACGGCCGCTGTCCTGAACAATCTCGCGGCGTTGTATCAGGATAAAGGCGACTATGGGCGTGCCGAGCCGCTCTGTCAACGGGCGCTGGCGATCAAAGAGAAAGCCTTGGGCACGGAGCACCCTGAAACGGCCATCTCTCTGAACAACCTCGCGCTGCTCTATCAAAGGAAAGGTGACTATGGGCGTGCCGAGCCGCTCTATCAGCGGGCGCTGGCAATCTCAGAGAAAGCCTTGGGCGCGGAGCACCCTGAAACGGCCGCTGCTCTGGACAACCTCGCGAAGTTGTACCGGGTTAAAGGCGACTATGCGAAAGCGGAGCCGCTCTATCAGCGGGCGCTGGCAATCTCAGAGAAAGTCTTGGGCACGGAGCACCCTGAAACGGCCGCTGTCCTGAACAATCTCGCGGCGTTGTATCAGGATAAAGGCGACTATGGGCGTGCCGAGCCGCTCTATCAGCGGGCGCTGGCAATCTCAGAGAAAGCCTTGGGCGCGGAACACTCCTCAACGGCCACCTTCCTGAACAACCTTGCGGCGTTGTACCGGAATAAGGGCGACTATGCGAAAGCGGAGCCGCTCTTTCAGCGGGCGCTGTGGATTAAAGAGAAAGCCTTGGGCGCGGAGCACCCTGAAATGGCCGCCTTCCTGGACAACCTCGCGCTGCTCTATCAACGCAAAGGCGACTATGGGCGTGCCGAGCCGCTCCATCAGCGCGCGCTGGCGATTCGGGAGAAGGCACTCGGCCCTAATCATCCCGATGTCGCCACCTCGCTCAACAATCTCGTCTTGCTCTACGAGGCGAAGGGCAATATTGCAAAGGCTATCGCATTGCTGATTCGGAGCAATGACATCAGCGAGCACAACCTCAGTCTGAACCTTGCGACTGGCTCCGAGCGTCAGAGGCTCGCCTACCTGGATACCCGCTTGGGAGAGACTAACGCTAGTGTCTCACTCCACCTCCAGTCTGCCCCGAATAACCCGGCAGCACGCCAACTGGCGCTTCTGACTGTCCTGCGCCGCAAGGGACGAGTCTTCGATGCGACCACTGACAGCGTGGGCGCTTTGCGCCGCCGCCTCAATCCACAAGACCAGACCCTGCTCACTCAACTGAGCGAGACTCACTCGCGGCTGGCGACACTGTCGCTCAGAGGACCGGGGGAAACTGCTCCGGCTCAGTACTTGGCCGATATCCAGCGGCTCACCGATCAGAGCGAGAAGTTGGAAGCTGAGATCAGCCTGCGCAGCGCCGAGTTTCGGGCGCAATTCCAAGCCGTCAAGCTCAATGCGATCCAGGCTGCGATCCCGCGCGACGCCAGACTGGTCGAATTCTTCTCCTACTACCCTATCAATGCCAAGACCATGAAGGGGGGTGCGGCACGGTATGTGGCTTATATCTTGAGCAATCAAGGTGAGCCGGCGTCGGTGGATTTGGGCGAGGCGCAGGCCATTGACAATGCAGTGGTGGTACTCCGCGAAGCGCTCCGCGACCCACAGCGCACCGACGTCAAGCCCCTGGCTCGTGCGCTGGATGAGAAGGTGATGCAACCTGTCCGCAAGCTGCTGGGTGAGACGCGCCGGGTCTTCATCTCACCCGATGGCGCGCTCAATCTGATTCCCTTCGCGGCACTCGTGGATGAGCAGAACCGTTATCTGGTCGAGCAGTACTCCTTCACCTACCTGACCAGCGGGCGCGACCTGCTTCGGCTCCAAACCCATCTCCCAAGCACCCAGGGGCCGCTGGTGGTCGCTGACCCGGACTTCGGCGAACCGGCAGACAAAGCCGAGAAGCGCGAAGCCGCTACTGCCGCCAGAGCCTTCGACTTCTCCCAGGCTTACTTCACTCCGCTGCCCGGCACCGCCGCTGAGGCCCAGGCACTCAAATCCATCCTGCCGCAGGCCACGGTACTGACCAGAGACAAGGCCACCGAAGGCGCGCTCAAGCAGGCGGCGAGTCCGAACATCCTGCACATCGCCACCCACGGCTTCTTCCTCGAAGATGTCATGGTCGGTCCCCCGCCAACACTGGGCCAGCGGCTGTTGCTGCAGCAGACTCCATTCGGCGAGCCAGTGTCGGGGATGAAGCTGGAGAACCCACTGCTGCGCTCCGGGCTCGGGCTGGCCGGGGCCAATCTGCGCAAGAGTGGAGATGACGATGGCATCCTGACGGCGCTCGAAGTCTCTGGGCTCAACCTCTGGGGGACGAAACTGGTAGTGCTCTCGGCCTGTGACACGGGCGTGGGCGAGGTGATCAATGGCCAGGGAGTCTACGGGCTACGGCGGGCCTTGGTGCTGGCCGGCTCAGAAAGCCAGGTGATGAGCCTCTGGCCGGTGAGCGATCAGGGGACGCGCGAGTTGATGGTGGATTATTACAAAGCCCTGCAAGCCGGCCAAGGGCGAAGCGAAGGGCTGCGGCAGGTGCAGTTGAAGATGCTGGCGGATCCAAGGCGGCAGCACCCGTACTACTGGGCGAGCTTCATCCAGTCGGGTGAATGGGCCAACCTGGAGGGCAAACGCTAAACGCCTAACCACTGCCCACGAAGAGAGACCCTTGGAGCTGCGCGTGGCATCCGCCCCGGTGAAAGAAATTCTCGCCAGGGTGATACGGTTGGGCCACGGATCTCGCTTATGTAGGTAAGGGCAAGAATAACTGCCCTCGGCAAGGCGGCGACTGAGCGCGCCACCAAGTTGCAGGTTATTCTGAACGGGAGGAGAAGACTATGATGTGGGGAAGAGGATCTGAATTGGGCCAGCGGGCCGGGCGTTTAGGCATGATGCTCTTGGCCGGCCGCGGGGCGGGGATCGCACGCAAAGATCGGACTTGCAGGTTACCCTTCAAGATCAGCCGCGAGATCAGATGGGTGCTGACGCTGAGTCTGGCTCTCGGACTGCTCCTGGGTGGGCCGGGACTTCGAACCGTTACTGCCGCCCAGCCCCTACAGCAGCAGCGTGCGGACGCCCAGCAGGCTTTTGCGGAAGCGAAGCGACTGGAAGCGCAGGGTACACAGGAGTCCTTGCGCGGGGCGATCAGAAAGTATGAGGAGGCACTCCGGTTGTGGCAGACCTCCGGCGACGCTCGTGCGGAAGGGATCACGCTCAACAACATTGGCTTGATTTACAACTCCCTGGGCGAAAGGGCAAAAGCCGTCGGCTATTTCAATCAGGCTCTGTTGCGGCTGAGGGAGGTCAAGGACCGGCGGGAGGAAGCCAACACACTCTATAACCTGGGTGGGGTTCACGTCTCATCGCGCGAGCCATCCAAGGCGGTCAGTTATTACGACCGAGCGCGCCAGATTTTCCACGCCGCGGGTGACCGCAGTGGCGAGGCTGCCGCGCTCTGCGGTCTAGGTGCCGCACACCTTTCGGCGCACCAGGCTGAAAAGTCCCTCGACTACTTCAACCAAGCACTGCCGCTTTGGCAGGCGACGGGCGAACATAGGGATGAGGCAATCACATTTGCTAACCTCGGCACGGCCTATGCTCTACTGCATAACCAGGAGGAGGCACTCAGGTCTTACGGCCAAGCACTCCGACTGTGGCGAGAGATCAATGACCGTCGCAGGGAGGCGCTCACGGTTTACTACATCGGCAGAGTCTACTCTTTGTCCGGCAACCATGAGGGAGCGCTCGATCACTATCAGCAGGCTCTGATGCTGTGGCAGGCTCTCGGAGACCGGGCCTGGGAGACAGCCATCCTCAAATTTATCGCAGGGGCCTACGAGGCGATGGGCGAGGAGCAGCAGGCCATAGACTATTACCATCAGGCATTCCAACTCAGCCTCGCCGCTAAAAACACCGCCGGGAAAGCTGGAACGATGCCAGCCCCTGATCAGCCTACACAGCCTACACTGCCATTCGGCAAAAAGCTGGAAGAACTCAACCTCTTTGAGCAGGCCCTCCAACAAGCCAAGGCGGGTAAGGATCAGAGGGCAGAATTACAGGCGCTGAGCAGGATCGGCTGGCTTTACCACAGTCTGGGTCAACAGAAAGAGGCGCTCGACTATTCATCTCAGGCACTGGCGGTCGCCCAGGCGGTTAAAGATCAGCACCAACAGGTGGTAGTACTTAATCATCTCGGTTTGATCTGTCTGCACTCAGGCGAGAAGACGAATGCTCTCGATTATCTTACACAGGCGCTGGATCTGGTTAAGCGGCTTGGTGACCGGGTGGAACAGTTTAATATCCTGCTCAACATCGGCCTGGCTTACGACTATCTGGACAACCAAATGGAAGCGGTCAAGTACTACAAGCAGGCGCTGCCCCTCGCGCAGGCAGCCAGGAATAGTCGCCTGGAGGTCAGGGCGCTTACTTACATTGGCCGTGCTTACAATCAACGAGGTGATACGGAAAAGGCACTCGAATGTTACAAGCGGGCGGCATCGCTGCAGCAGGACTTGGGTGACCGACAAGGAGAAGCAGGTACACTGTTCACTATCAGCGAGATTTACTCGCTCGCTGGCGAACCGCGGAAGGCTGATGACTACCAGGAGCGCGCACTGAAAGTCACTCGAAGCTTGAAGGTCCCTGCCTTGGAAATCGGCGCCCTGACAAAGATCGCGGAGTTCTGGCATACCTTGGGCGATGATCAAAAGGCGCTTGACTACTACAATCAGGCGCTCCAACTCTCTCAAATCCACCGCATCCGCGGCAGGGAAGCTCATTCTCTTATGGGCGTCGGATTGATGTATTACGGATTGGGCGAATACCAGAAGGCGCTTGATTACCAATATCGAGCACTAGCACTTGAGCGCGAAACAGGCCGCAGCGAGCGATCCGTTTTCAGCTACTTGGGCTTGATTTACACCGCCTTAGGGGAGTACCAGAAGGCACTTTATTACCTCAACCAAGCCGGCAGGTGGGATTACAATCTCCTGCGCATTGGTAAGGCTTATCATGAGATGGGTGAATACTCAAAGGCGCTTGACTACTATCAGCAAGCACTGTCGCTTGCAAGCCCCGAGCGCGGCCCCCGGCTGAAAGGTTACATACACTCATTCATCGGCAGGGCTTATGCCGCCTTGGGTGAAAAGGGCAAGGCACTTGAGTACCTTAACCAGGCGCTCACTTACAGCCGGCTGGCCGGAGATCATGACGCTGAAACTGCTACGCTCTGCGATCTGGCGCAGATCTATGATGATCTGGGCGATCGGCGGAAGGCACTTGACTACTACCAGCAGGCGCTCACCATCGCCCGAACTTGGGATAAGCACTCTTGGAAGGCCAATAGTCTTTATGGCATCGCCCGAGTGCAACGCCACTCAGGCAATCTCACCGAAGCTCGCGCCTCTATAGAAGAGGCCCTCAGGATCAACGAGTCTTTGCGTACGACGGTCATCATCCCGGAACTGCGGACCTCCTTCCTTGCCGCCATGCAAAGCTGTTACGCATTTTACACTGACCTGCTCATGGAGTTTCACCGACAGCACCCCTCCGAAGGGTGGGCCGCAGCCGCCTTCCAGGCCAGCGAGCGTGGCCGCGCTCGCACGCTGCTCGAAGCGTTAACAGAAGCCCGCGCGGACATCCGGCAGGGCATCGCCCCTTCACTGCTCGACCGCGAGCGTTCGCTGCAGGAGCGACTCAACGCAAAAGCCCGGAGTCAGATGGCGCTCCTCAGCGGTAAAGACACCGAAGAGCAGGTGGCCTCCATCAGGAAGGAGATCGAAGCGCTAACGATAGAGTTGCAGCAGGTTCAAGCACAAATCCGGCAGACCAGCCCGCGCTACGCCGCCCTCACGCAGCCACAACCTCTCACGCCCACTGAGATCCAGCAGCATGTACTGGACGCCGATACGCTGCTGCTGGAGTACGCCCTAGGCGAAGAGCGCAGCTACCTCTGGTCGGTGACGCCGACGGCCATCACCAGTTATGACTTGCCCAACCGTGCTGAGGTCGAGGCCGCTGCCCAACGTGTTTACGAAATGTTGTCCGCACCTAGCCAGAATGTGAAAGGCGAAACGACTGAGCAAAGGGACTTGCGCCTGGGCCGGGCAAAGGGTCAGTACCTAGCGGCGGCGTCCAGCTTGAGTCAGATGCTGCTTGGGCCAGTTGCCAGTCAGTTGGGCAAGAAACGGGTAGTGATCATCGCTGACGGGGTGCTGCACTACATTCCCTTCGGGGCCTTGCCTGATCCGAACCGGCGAACAGAAGGCAACGAAAGCTGGCAGCCACTCATCGTCGAGCATGAGGTGGTGAATCTGCCGTCGGCTTCGACCCTCGCGGTGCTGCGGCGCGAGGTGGCCGGGCGCAAACCGGCGGCCAAGACTGTCGCCGTGCTGGCTGACCCGGTCTTTGCCAAAGATGACGAGCGCATCAAGCCGCGTGCGCGCCAGGCTGAGCAGCAGACCGCTCAGCCAACTCCCGAGCCCGGCAGCGAGCGCATCCTCAAGCAACTCGCCCAAACTGCCGCCAGCACGCCGGGCGAGCTGCGCATCCCGCGGCTCCCCTTCACGCGGCAAGAGGCCGAGCAGATTCTGGCGCTCGCGCCGGTGGGCACGGGGATGAAGGCGCTCGATTTCGCGGCCAGCCGCGCGACGGTGATGAGCGACCGGCTGAGCCAGTACCGTTACGTCCATTTCGCCACGCACGGGCTGGCCGACAGCGAGCGCCCGGAGTTGTCCACTATCCTGCTCTCACTCTTCGACGAGCAGGGCGTGCCGCAGGACGGTTTCCTGCGCGCCCACGAAATCTACAACCTGAACCTGCCGGCCGAACTCGTCGTGCTCTCAGCGTGCGAAACGGGCCTCGGCAAGCAGGTCAAGGGCGAGGGGCTGGTGAGCCTGACGCGCGGCTTTATGTATGCGGGCGCCTCGCGCGTGGTGGTCAGCCTATGGAGTGTGAGCGACAAGGCGACGGCGGAACTGATGACGAAGTTTTACCGCAAAGTGCTCGTCGAAGGCGAGCGTCCGGCAGCGGCCTTGCGCGCGGCGCAGATCGAGATGTGGCGTGAGCCGCAGTGGCAAGCGCCGTACTACTGGGCGGCCTTTACGCTGCAAGGCGAGTGGCGGTAAAGGAGCCGGGCTTTATTTGTGAAGCACAAAGGAGCGAGGCGCTGCGGCAGGCGCAGTTGAAGATGTTTTCGGACCCGAAGTGACAGCACCCGTATTACTGGGCGAGTTTCATCCAGTCGGGTGAGTGGGTGGCTTGCAGGGTAAACAGTAATGGATGACAGAGAAACATCGACTACATCTTACGCTTATGGGTTTATTTATTGATGCACCACTTAAATCGAAGGAGAACTTCATGAAACTCACGATCACGTTGCTATACTTACTGGCACTCCCTCTGACTATCGGCGGGGGATACTTCAATCAACATTTCTTTGCCGGCACTCGCGAGCCTGCGGTCAAAAGAGGTCACCACGATAAAGAGAGGCCGGCTTCGTCACTCCTGCTTGAAATAGAGGCGACGGCCGCCGGCGAAGATCCCAGCGCCCAGGCGAAGCAAACTTTGCCGGGGAAAATGGTGTTCGATAATCCTGACCCGAAGAACAAATACACAATCTATGCAGGCGACAAAGGCAAAGTTGATTTTGACCACGAGCAACATGCCAAAAAGGACACGTGTGTTACTTGCCATCACACCAATTCAGAGAAACTGACCAGAGCGATCGAGCAACCTGTCATGAAATGCACTACCTGCCACAAAGCCAAGGAAGAGGTGAACCAACTTGAAGGCAGTAGAGAAGGAGTACCATTTAAAGGCAGATCCGCTTCAAGTTCTAAAGACGCATTTCACGGCGATAAGAGCCTCGTCGGGTGCATAGGCTGCCACAAAGCACGAGAACAGGAGCCTAGCGGGTGCACTACTTGTCATCTTAAAGCAGCGGTTGCTCCACTATTACAAGAGGAACAAGAGGACAGCACGCGTCGGTTGTGGAACAAACAGTTCGCGGAGGCCCGCGCCAAAACTAAGAAACCGGCCGACGCCGTGAAAGTTCCCACGAAGGGAGACACAGCGCCGACACCAGGCAAGACGGAGATGAATTCTGAAGCGGCGGCGGCGACTCCTCCTCCCGGCGCGATAGATGGGGAGTTGGTCGGCGTGACCCTCTGGCGCTTGCGTTCAAGCACAGCCGGCGACGATCAGAACAAGCCGAGAATCCTGGTGCAGAAAGAACAGGGCGCATCGCAACAGTTGCTGGCCGAACGGGTCGAAGCTGAGACCCCCTTCAAACAAGGTGAACTGGTGCGGCTGAGCATCGAAGTACCGCGCGAAACGGAAGGCTACCTCTACGTGATTGACCGCGAGGTGTACGCCGGTCACAAGACGAGTGATCCGTACCTGATCTTCCCCGGCCAAAGTACGCCCGCCGGCGGGAACGTGGTGACGGCGGGCAAGATCATCTACGTCCCGGCGCAAGGCGATCACATCCCTTACTTCACGCTGCAACGCAGCCGAGCAGATCAAGTCAGCGAAAGTCTCACGATCATCATCAGCCCGCAGCCGCTGCCCTTGGGGGTCGGGCTGCGCAAACTGGATCCGGGGCAAGTGGCGCAGCTAACGCAGTGGGAGAAGCAATGGGGCGGCCCGACCGAGCGGCGTGAATCAAAGGGCAGTGTAGGTAAAGAATGGACAAATGCAGAGAAGAAGGCTGGCGAGGGCGAAGGCCTGCTCGCGCAAGGCGACCCGTTGCCGCAGACCATCTACCGTGTGGCAGTCAAACCGGGCGGGCCGGTGCTGGTGATGATGCCGTTGCGCATTGCGCCGTGAGGGTGTCAGCGTTGAGGCTCAACCCACTGGTGCCCCTCAGAGACCCGCCGTTTGACTTCCGAAGTTCGTCCTTCAGCTTCGGAAGTTGAAGGGAGAGCTTCGGAGGCCGAACGGCGGGCTTCCGAAGCTCATCGCTCAGCCTCGGAAGCCCTCCGCCCGACCTCCGAAGCTCGTCCTTCAGCCTCTGAAGCGCGCCGTTCGACCTCAGAGGCTGATCGTCCAGCGTTGGAAGTCCTCCTGTTGACTTCCGAAGCTCTCCGTTCAGCTTCCGAAGCTCTCCGTTCGACTTCAGAAGCTCAGCGATGAGCTTCTGAAGCTGAAGCGCGAACAAAAGACCGCCAGGAGGCCCGCTAAGAAGCTTGGAGAGTGACATTTTTTGTTACGCGCGGGCACTCGTGGCTGCAATCAGCGCCTTCTCTATGACCGGGGCCAACTTGCCAGTTGACTTTAGACAGATCCTTGAGAGCCTGCGCCGTGGGGCGAATCAGCCATCACGTCGTGTAATTGAACCGATTGTGGCGGTGGGTTCAATCGTCGCGACGCGACGCGATGGACAATTTATCGTCGAATGCAGGCCCTCAAGGACCTGCCTAAATTCAAATGCCGCTACGCGGCAGCAGGAGTTACATTACCTTTTCTGCTTAACCCAGCCCGTCACAGCGCAATCCGGCCGGGCGGGTTGTCCAACTCCGTAAAGTCACTCACCCCCCTGCCCCCACACTCATCGCAAGCCACCTCACCCTTCCCACCGCACTTCGGACAATCCTGATCAGGCAGGCTTGAATCCTGCTGCCGGCCGGTGCCCAAACAAACCGGGCACATCACCCTACCGGTCCCCTCGCAATGACTACATGGGTTTTCCATCGCCAGCCCTTCCCTGCTCATCGGCATTCGATTCAAGGGCGAGCGTTCGGAGTACCGACTTTAGTCGGGCTTTGGCTCTCGCCGCACGCAAAGCCCGACTAAAGTCGGTACTCCAAACACCGCCCTAAGAAATCCAACTGCCCTCGCCTTTCTCACCTTCCCACACGCGCCCGTCCTTCATATGGATCAACCGGTCGGCCAGATGAATGAAGCGCGGGTCGTGCGTGACCATACAGATGGTCGTGCCGCTGCGGTGCAGGTCGCGCAATATATTCATGATCGCCTCGCCGTTGGCCGAGTCCAGGTTGCCGGTCGGCTCGTCGGCCAGCAGGATGCGCGGCCGGCAGACCAGGGCACGGGCGACCGCGACGCGCTGCTGCTCGCCGCCGGAGAGTTGGCTCGGGCGGCGTCTGGCCTGGTCGGTGATGCCCACTTTCTTGAGCACTTCGTTGACGCGCTCCTTCCGCTCACCGCCCTTGATCTTGAGGTAGGTGAGCGGTTGCTCGATGTTCTCAAAAATTGTCAGGTCTCCAATCAAATTGAAGCTCTGGAAGACGAACCCGATCTCCTGATTGCGAATGCGGGCTCGGTCCGAAAGGTTGAGGCCCTGCACCGGCTTGCCGTCGAAGGCGTAGATGCCGCTGGTCGGGGAATCCAGCAGCCCCATGATCGCGAGCAGGGTGGATTTGCCGCAGCCCGACGGCCCCTCGATCAAGACATACTCCCCGAGATGAACGTCCAAATCGATCCCGGCTAAGACGCGGGATTCGACCTGGCCATCGCGGAAAACTTTGGTCACATCTTCCATGTGGATTAACGGCGCCCCGATTGTCATCTTTCTTCCCTCCCCAAGTATCGACAGTTCACTCTAGAGACTAACACGATCATTCTGTTTTCGCGTGGCTGAATCCGATCGGCCCAGAAGCAGTGCCTGAGTTGCTACGGATGAGTACGCCTTCTCCCAGCGATTAGTTCACGGCTTTAATGCTTCCCTTCCCCTCTCGGGCGGATCCACGAGCCCAAAGCGTTTTGTAAGATCGGCTCGTGTGGATAGCCGTGCCCTAGGTGCTGGCGCAACCCTTCGGCATACGAGCAGCCGGCCTCCTGACCGTACTGCGCCGCCCAGGTCGTCATGCGGTTGAGGTACTCGTCGATCCCGTGGTGCTCGCGCAGCCAACTGCGCTGCGACTCGTGGCAGCTCAGCATCTGGCGCTTCTGCTCCATCTGCGCTGTCACATCGACGTAAAACTGAGGCCAGAGGCGCTCGCCCAAAGGGTCAAGCCCCTCCACCGCATCGGCATAGTATAGGGCCGGCGTCGCCCGACCGACCGGCGCAGGCTGTGCCTTGCGCGTTTGATAGAGCGGCATGGCCAGGGCGAAGGCCGCGTCCCGCACCAGCCGCGAGGTCTCTTCATGATCGAGCATATAGTCGACCGGGGAGTGAGTGATGACTACGTCCGGGTCGAAGGCCCGCATCACCTCGACCACGTGGCGCAAGTTCTCCGCGTTGGCGAAAACCTCCATATCCCGTAGGCCGACACAGGCATACCAGGCCCCCAGGTAGTCGGCGCCCGCCTTGGCCTCGGCGAGTCGCAGGCGGGAGATCTCTTCTTGCGTGTGAGTAGCTGAGCCGCAATCGCCCGCGGTCATCGTCGTGAGCCCAAACTCCCAGCCCAAGCTCTTCAAGTGAAACAGCGTGCCGGCGACCAGAAACTCGGCGTCATCCGGGTGAGCCATCATCGCGAGCAGCCGGATGGCTTGTTTAGCTTGCGACATCAATCAACCTCTAGCCCAGTGGCTTAGAACGCGGAATCTTCTCATCTCAGCGGCTCACCGGAATTGATGTGCCAGTGCAGATGCTTGGAGTCCTGATACTCTCCGAGGTTAGTGAGCACCCGGCACGCTCCGTGCTCGGCCACCACCCGAGCGGCAATCTGCCGGATGACGGCGATCATCTCCGCCAGCAGTTCCTCGTCGCCAGCCTCGAGCGTGAGCAGCGACCCGATGTGTCGCTTGGGGACCACCACGATGTGCACGGGCCAAAAAGGGCGCGTGTGATGAAAGGCCAGCACCTGCTCTGTCTCTACTACTTTCTTGACGGGGGTGCGCCCGCTCAGCGCTTCATCGCAGTAAAAGTCGTTCGTCATTTGTGCTTTGTCAGTTGTCAGTTGTCCTTTGAGCGATGCTCGGGTGAATCCGCACGCTGGGCTAAGGGCCGAGATTCTCGTACCACTTCAGATTCGCGGTGGCTGAGCCGATGCAGGCCAGATCAGGCTTGCGGTCTCCGTTGAGGTCCGCCACTACGCAACTGGCCGCGGCCATCCCGCCTTCGTCGAGGATCTGTCTGGACCACCAACCCCCTTCCCTATCTTCGGCCGAGTAGATGTAGACGCTGCGCCCCTGGCCCCGGAAGCCGGCGATGACCTCGTCACGGCCGTCCTGGTTGAGGTCGGCGGTCAGCAAAGTATGGCCGTCGACGAGCGTCGTATCAATCACGTGACGCCTCCAGGTTTGTTGCTGCTGCTGGTAAACCACCACCTGGTGACCATGCCAGGGCTCGATAGAGCAAAGGAATCGGGCATTCCCCAGCCGGCCGACGGCAACCTCGCTCGACCCGCTCTTCGGCCAGGGTTCAGGATTGCCCCGGGAGAAAGTAGTTCGCAGCCACCGCCCATCCTTCCCCAAGCGGAACAGATCCAGGCCGAGGAAACTCGCCGTGAAGATGTCTTCCCGCCCGTCCTGGTCCCAATCGTTGATGAACACCCCATGCAGGATGCCTTCAAGCTCTGCCGAGATCAGTTCGCGCTTCCACGCTCCAGGCCGGTAGAACACCAGCGGGACCTTGCCCCTGTAATCAGGCGCTTGAGTGAGCGCGCCGGCGAGCGGAGCATTGACCAGCACCTTTTTACCGTTGCCTTCAATGTCAGCCCAGCGCAGCCGGTGCGAAGTGGGCAAGCGGTCGATCTCCGTGACGGCCCAGGGCTGCGTCGGATCGCCTTGATGCTTGAGCACCGAGACGATCCCAATACTCTTGCCAGGCTCGTTGGAGAACTCATGCGCGAGGACGATTTCAGGGATGCCGTCCCCGTCGATGTCCCAGGCCGCCAGGTTGATCATGCGCGAGAGATTGCTGGCCAGGACATGCCGCTGCCATCCCGGATTCTCGAACCAGACCAATTCCGTCATCCCGCTCGCCAACGCGATCAGGTCCGGCTTGCCGTCGCGGTTGAGGTCAACGGCCACGACCTGATAGCCGCCCTTCAAATCGGTGGCGATGGTATGCTCCCGAAATCTGGCCGGCGGGTTGATCGCCAAGACGGGTTGGCAGGCAAGCAGCCATGCCCCTAGCCAGACCACGCGCATTTTAGCTTTGATAACCATTCCCCCTCTGCTCACTCCGCACGACTTTGGTCAGAATGTCCGCATAGCTCATGGTCTGATCTATCACCAAATCGCCTCCTATCCGCCGCGTCAACGCAGATGCTTGATGATCAGGCGCAACCTACGCGGCCTCCAACCGGTCGCGTTCTCTGTCCGAGAGGAAGTCTTCGGGGCGGATGCCCGCTTCGATCAACAGCGGCTTCAGCCCTTCGGTCATATCGGCTTCGATGATGACCCTGCCATCTATGAGTTGGGCATGAAAGAGAATACCGTGCCGCCAATGTTCTTTATCCCACCCGACAATGACCAGTAGGAATTGCCCCGTCTCGCGGTCACAGGACGAAACAATCTTCAGCCCCGGTTGAAAGCTGGGTTGTAGCTTGCTTTCTTCGTGGATGACTTGACTGAGAATGTCCGCGTAATTCACTGTTTGATCCATTGCAAAATCACCTCCTGTGCAGTATCGCAAACGATCAGATTGATCCTTTTACGTTCGACGATGGCGTGAAATGCCGTCTGCTCATTTTGGATGTAGTCATCATACACCACCTGGCTGACAGCCAGATAGAGGTCACGTCCGGGGGAATATTCTTCAAGCGCCCATTGATAGAGCTGAAGCTGACCGATCATTTTTTGCAACTCGCTGGCCATTGCGTTGCGGTCGAAATCTTTCACCTCGACGGCAATCTTCCGGCCCTCCTTCTCCGCCGCAAAGTACCGCTGCGGCCCCCAAGTCAACTTTGAGGCGAAGGTCTTTGAAAGACAGAGTGATCGGATCGTGGGTGATCGTCCAGCCGTCTTTCTCTAGTGCCCTTCTCACCGGCAGATGCAGATCATCTCTTCTCGACATTCGGCTTCTCCTTTCACTTCGCGCCCAACGCGTCCAGCCGCAGTGGCAGTTCCGTCGCATCGTCATTATGCGGGAATGATGGGACAGATCGCCAGGAAACTTTCCTGATCGTTGACTGAAGATCATCACGATCCCTATACTCAGGTCGTGCGAGGTGACCGATGAAAAAACCGACCCGGCCGGCACAGCGCAACCAGGCTGAGAGAGACCTGTCCGAGTTTGAAGCCACCGCGACCCGTTTGGAGGAGCGCCTGGGCAAACTGGGAGTCACAGAAAAGGACTTGCTCGCTGCCGCCGCCAGAGTGCGCCAGCGAATGCTGGCCGAAGTCTATGGTCCGGAGGTCGAGGCACTCCACGAGTAGCAGGTGAGATGACTCTTTCGCGTGTTCGGGATTTACTCGACCGAGGAGAGATCGAACTTGATCTGTCGCTGCCGCACGCACTGACCGAAGCGAGAAAGGACGGGCTGACGACAGATGACCTGGCAGCGGCGGTGATGGTGGGCGAGGTAGTAGAAGATTACGGTGAGCGAGTCTTGTTGCTTCACTTTGTCACGGACTATCGGATCCCTTTTCACGTCGTGTTAGAATACGTGCCTGGTGAAGATGTCGCCACTGTCGTCACGGCTTACATCCCGGATCGCAGTTTGTGGGAGGCCGACTGGAAGACTCGGAAAAAAAGCAGAGGAAAAAAGAAGAGGCGATGAGAAAACGATGCAGCGGTAAATGTCCGGGCACGCCCGAACCGGGTTTCACGACACAAACCTTCGAACGGCGCGGCTCGCCCGTCAAAGTGACCATCCACCGCATTCCGGCAGCCGTTTGCCCGTTGTGTCACGAAGCCTACGTGAGCCGGGAGATAGGCCGACAAATAGACCTTCTGCTCGAACCCTTCCACGGCAAACACGGGCACGTTCCGGCTCTGCCGCCAGCCGAAGTGACGATTGACTTCGCGGAAGCCACGGCGGCACTGCAAGCCGCCTGAGTCAAGCTCCGTCAGTCGAATCAATCCAACCGCCGGCCCCTCAGCGTAGCCGCCACCGATGCCGCCGCACCACTGCCTTCTTCACGATCCCAACGCTTCCAGCAGCAGTTGCAGTTCCGCCGCATCGTCGAAATCCAACTGCGGATCGGCGGCGAGCGTGGGGTCGCGGTCGCCGCGCAGGATGGCTTGTAGTTTGGGCAGCAGCGCTGTGAGCCACGCAGGCGCATCGGCACGAGCCCGCACAGTGAGTTGCACTTCGGCCTCGGCTACCTTGCCCTGCTGAACGGCGCGATAGACTAGTGCGCAAAGTTGGCCTCCGGGCTGCTGGCTCTCTCCGCCGTCGCGCCGGTAAGCTAGGTAGCAGCGAATGGACTGTTGTCTGGCCTGCGCGGCGGCGGCGGCGTGGCCGGCGGCCTGCTCCAGCTCGGATAGGGTTATCCATGTCTTCCACGGTTCGGCGGCGTGGCCGTAGGGCTCTTTGCACTCGATAGCGCGCAACAGCTCCTGCCTGGCTTCATCGTAACGTTGCAGTTGGAAAAGAGCGATTCCAAGATTACTGTGGCTGACTCCTTCATATCTTTGATCCTTCAATCTGATGTAGATGTCCGCCGCTTGCCGGTAGAAGTTTACTGCTTGTTCCAACCGTCCCACGGCGGCATAAAGACTGCCCAGTTCTCCGAGAGTATGGGCTTCATTGAGAATGTCTTTCTGCTGCGCCCTAAGAGCTAGGGATCGTCGGTACGCCTGCTCGGCTTGGTCAAATTGTTCAGCATCTTTGTACACATTCCCGATTTGATGCCAAATGGCCGCAATTTTTCTTGGATCTCCCAATCTTTCATAGATTCTTCGGGCTTCAAAATAGAGCTCTAGTGCCTCAGCATAGCGTCTTTGCTGCCTGCGAACTATACCTAGTTGGCCTTTAGCAATGGCTACTGCTTCTTGATCGTTAAATTCCTCTGCGCGCCTGATAGACTCTTCGTATGCTTTTACTGCCTCACCTAATTGACCCAGATCTGTTAAGCAATCTGCAGACTCAGCGATTGCTACGTAGGTCATGCGTTCGGAACTAATATCTCCTGCATCCGCCAACTTCTGGAAAAGCTGTAACGACTTAGCTAGCAATGGCAGTGCATTCTCCGCATCTCCTCCGATTTCCAATACCCTCCCAAGCTTGAAATATGCTCCAGCAATGTCATAAGCTGATCTTGCATAAGCATCCTCTCCTTCTGAAAGACAACGTTTTAGAAGTTGTTGCGCCGCTTCATACGCCACCTGCAGTTGGCCTTGTTCCAACAGCCGGTCAATGCTTGCAGACGCGTTTAGATATTGAGCATTATTCCACTCGCCTAATTTCCGCGCTGCCCGCTTCCGCATGAGCGTTGCTAGGGCAAGCGCTTGGGGATGCCCCAGCCTGGCGAGCAACTGTTCTACACTTGCCGCTAAATCAACCACCTCTTCCGGCGTATCCCTTTCCCCCGCCCACGTCAGCATTGCCATTATGTTGGGCAACTCTAGCTGCGTCATCTGCGCGCATAGCTCGGCATTCTGAAATAGTTGCTCGTATAGAAAAGCTACCAAATGACGCATTGCCTTAGCCCATCGCGTTCGTGCCGTTTCCTGCTCGGCTGCACCCATTTCGCGCAGCAGGTAGAGTGGCAGTGCCGGATCCAGGCGCAGGTGGCTATAAGCCATCGCTTCCGCTAACGCCACTCCGATCAGTCGCCTGGCTAAGCCAGCGACGGTCTCTTCATCCACATCCAGCATCAACCTCAACACATTGACATCAAACCCGCCGTGAAAGACGCCCAGCGCCTTGATCTGCTCGCGCATTTCCGGCGGCAGGCGGCGCAGCGAAAGCTCCACGCTGGCGTAGAGCGAATTCTCGCGGTCACCGGGATGATGGCGATCCATCTCGGCCATCAGTTGCTGCACGACCGCCGTCGTCGCGCGCACGCCCCGCTGCGCCATCTCGCGCGCCAGCAGCGTCAAGGCGCGGGCGTGGCAGCCCACCGCTTCGACCAGCTCGGCGACCTCCTGCGGCGTGTTGCCCGCGTCGTCCTGCTTCGGCTCGCGGCCTTCGCTCTTCATCACCTGGCTGACCAGTTCGATGGCGTCATCCCGGCTGAGCGCGCCCAGGCCGATTTCACGCTGCCGATGATCGAACGGCGAGGGCAACGGTTCGCGGCTGGTGAAGACGATGCGCGTCGCGGGATGGGCGCGGAGCAGCGCTAGGCAGAGGTCGAAGATTTCGTTCGTAGTACCGCCTTCAGGCGGGAGGTTTTCGGCCTCAAGCTCATTCCGGCTGAAGCCGGTACTACGAACTAAGTCCAGCAGGCTTTCCAAATTGTCTAGCACGATCAGTGTGGGATGATCGTTGAGCGCACGTTCGACAGGTTGCCGTGCCTTTTCCAGATCATCGTTCGGCCCGACGTGAAATTTGTTGCCTTCAGGCAGTAGTTGCTGTCCCAACTTGATAAGCACGCCGCGCGCATCGGTGCAATGCCCTTTGATGAACGGATCAAAGGTGACGAACGCCGCGCGCCGGAAGCGATTGGTGCGCACCATCCAGCGCGCCAACTCGACGGCCAGCGTCGTCTTGCCTTCGCCGCCCTGCCCGCGCACGACCGCGTAAGACTGCTCAGGCGAGGTCTGTATTTGCAGCAGCCGTTCCAGCGCCAGCAACTCGCGGCTGCGACCGATGAAGCTGTGCGCCGGCGGTTCAGGCAAGGCGCCGAGACTCAGGCGGCGTCGGTTGGCGTGCAGTATCTGGACCTGTTCGGGCAGCAGCCTGGTGACCAACCGAGGGTCGTTCTCTTCCTGATACAGCACCGGCACGAACCAGTCCTGCAACCGCAGTTCCCCGGCGCCCATCACGCGAAAGCGAAAGTCATCGTTGTAGAGCGCGTGCTGCCCGGCCAACATCGCGGTGCCGATGCGTTTGCCTTCGGCCAGCTCGCGGTAAAAGGTCGTGACGAAGCGGCGGGCGGTTTCGACCAGCACGCTGTGCGTCATGGCGACGACCGAGGTCACGCCTTCATCGAGCAGTTTCGCCGCGACCGAAGCGGTCGGCCTCTCTTCGGACGCGCTCTGGCAGGCTTCGAGGAAGACGAGCGGGATGCGATGCTCTCTCACCACCCCGGCCAGCTTCTCGGCGTCAATCAACTGGCTCTGGCGTTTCTCGGTCTTGTCGCTATCCTGCGGGTCTTCAAAACACAACGCGCCCAGCCCGCGTTCGCGGTTGTAGACTCCGTGCCCGTCGAAGTGAATCACGTCAAACGGCTCGCCCACATCGGCGGCTTTGCGCAATGCTTGTTGCAACGCCGGAAAGGTCGGCGGGTTGAGGAAGGTGAGTTCCGCGAGCTCGCCCAAACTTTCGACGGCATCGAGGAGCGGGCGGGCGCTGAGGCGGTGATCGATGTAGCCGGCCCGTTCGTCTTCGGGGCGCGGACTGAGGAGCAGAATGCGGATGGGCAGGCTTGATACGATGGCTTTTTCAGCGCGCTCTTTGGGCAGGCAGCGGCGCACGCGGACAGGATTCTTGCCCTGGAAGAGGAAGGTGCGCCCGTCGTGCATCAACTCCCACGGCAGCGCCAGCAACGCACTGGCGGCCTCATTCGCGGCGGCCTGTTCGTCACTGCTGCTACCTTCTAGCAACCGGCTATCAACCAAAATAGAGAAGCGGCGCTCGATGCCCTCCGCTGTCTGTTGCCAGTCCGCCAACAGTTCCCGCGCCGATTGCGCCTCGGTCGCGGCATCGTAAAGCGCCCGGCCCCACTGCGGCAGTTGCTCGGCGATGTGTTTCGCGCGTTCGGTGAAGACGCCCGTCGGCCACAAGTAATACCGCTCCAGATACCAGCGCAGGTCGTCGGCTTCGATGGGGCCGAGCGGCGCAGTGAAGCTGAACTCTCGGCTGTCAGCGGCGGGCCTCGCCGAATCAGCAGGGTCATAGATCAATTGTGCTGTAGCCTTGACGCGTCGTTTGCCCTCGCCGACTTCCTCAAGGCTGGCGCCCTTCAACTTCAACTTCAGTTCAGCCACCGGGCGCGATGGAGGCTCGTTCATGGATTGCTTGTCGTCGGGCAAACGTTCGCCGAGCGCCGCCAGAATCTGCGGCAAGGCTTCGCTCAGGCCGCCGGGCTTGACTTCGACGCGCACGCCGAGAGGTTCTTCATCAAACCATAAGGCTAAGGCTGACGGCTCGACGCCGGGCAGCAACAGCGGAATCACGCGGTAGCCGTCGCCCTGTCGCCGCTGCTCAGTCTCAAGCGCCTTCTGAATCTCTTTCCGCACCCAAGGTGAGTTGATCGTATTGGGGCTGAGCACGACGATCACCTGCCGCGCTTGTTCGATGGCGTCGTCGATCTCCGGCGCCAGCTTCGCGCCGCCGCGCAGGTTGCGGGAATCGACCCAGACGATTAAGCCATAGTCTTCGAGGGCCTCGCGCAGTTCTTTGACGAATGGATCATCCTGACTGGCGTGGGAAATAAAAATGGCTGAGTCGGGCATCGAAGGGTCTCCTTGTTTCTGATGCATCCCGTGGACGGCGTCAACAACCGCCTTGTCCCTACCCCTTGTTCGATGCGGCTATTCTAAGCAGCGCGTGAGGTCAAGACAAGCTTGATATTCTCCGCGGCGCAAGAGCGACAAAGAGATCGCCGGAGAGACCTTGGCGACCAGGCCTGGGTGCCAAAGTGTCAAGACATCGATTGGTCCTGGCGATCAATTGCCAGATGCCGTAAACTTTCTCCGGTAGGAGGAATGGCGATGATTACTCAAGAGCCAACGACTGCGACAGATCAGGCGCTCACACTTGCCCAGCGCCGTGCGTTTATGAAATTACCGCTCGATGAGCGCCGCAGGCAACTAGCAGAGCAAGCTGACCGGATGGCCGAGCACTATGAATCAGAGCCAGAGGTGAGAGAACGCGCCGAATGGCAGGGTGGTGACATTGTCGAGCCCTAGTCTTTCTTTACCTCAGCGGGGTGAGATTTGGCTCGTCAGTTTTGATCCGACGGTCGGGACCGAGATCAAAAAGACTCGCCCGGCCGTGGTGGTCAGTTCTGACGGTGTGGGTCGCTTGCCCATCAAGTTGGTCGCTCCGATTACTGACTGGAAGGATCATTATGCGCCCAATCTCTGGCACGTGCGAATCGATCCGGATTCAACCAATGGCCTCACCAAGCCTTCTGCCGTAGACGCGCTGCAATTGCGTGGCCTGGATCGACAGCGGTTCATTCGCAAACTAGGAGAGGTCTCGTCAAATACACTGGAAGAGATTGTGCTGGCTATCGCTGCCGTCATTGAATATCCATAACCGCCGTCCGCCTGCGCCCATCCGCACCCAACTAGCCCCTGTCATCGCCGGCCCGGCAAACCGATCCATTGAATCGCCCACCCGAACGAAAGCTAGCTAAACGTTTGCCCCTTGCCCGAAGCGCCCGGCCAGGCTCGCGATGACCGTGGCCAGTTCGGCCGGCTCGACCGGCTTGGGCACGTGAATCTGATAGCCGGCGGCGAGCGCGCGCACGCGGTCTTCGACGCTGGCGTAGGCCGTGAGCGCCACGGCCGGGATGCGGCCCCCCTGGTCGGCCTTCAGCGCCCGCACCTGCTTGATGAAGGAGTAGCCGTTCATCTCGGGCATGCCGATGTCCGAGATCAACACGTCGGGCATCCACTCCGATAACCGGTCGAGGGCCTCCACCGCAGAGGCTGCCGACTGCACTTCGGCCTCGCACTGGGTGAGAATGGCGGCCAATAATTCGCGGGTGTCGGACTCGTCGTCAACCACCAGCACTCGCAAGCCGCTGAGCATCGGGAGCGCGTCGGCCACCCCGACCCCGGTGTTCTGGAAGTCCAGGTCTGTGCCCTCCCACTCTTCGCTGCCGGCAGTCAGCGGCAGGCTGACCGTGAAGGTGGCCCCCTGCCCTTCGCCTTCGCTCTCGGCCTGCGCGGTGCCCCCGTGCAGTTCTACCAGGTGGCGCACGATGGCCAGGCCCAAGCCGAGCCCCCCGTGCACTCGGGTGTTGCTCCCGTCGGCTTGGCGGAAACGGTCGAAGACGTGTGGCAAGAAGTGAGGCGGGATGCCCAACCCCGTGTCGCTCACCTCGATCTCGACATGCGACTGGAGGCGCCTGAGCCGGACCACGACACTCCCGCCTTGCGGGGTGAACTTGACGGCGTTGGAGAGCAGGTTCCAGACCACTTGCTGCAAGCGGCCCGGGTCGGCTTGGAGCCTGCCCGTCGATTGGTCGAGCACCATCCGCAGATCGATCTCCCTCGCTTCGGCCGCCGGGCGGACGGATTCGATAGCCGCCTCGATGATCGGGACGAGTTCGACCTGCTGGACGTTCAGGCGGAGCTTGCCGGTGATGATGCGGGAGACATCCAGCAGGTCGTCGATGAGCCGGGCTTGCAGCTTCGCGTTGCGGCTCAAGGTCTCCAGCGCCGTCTTCGCCGCCACCACGTCCAGCTTGCCACCTTGGAGCAGGTGAACCCAGCCGAGCATGGCGTTCAAGGGCGTGCGCAGTTCGTGCGAGACCGTGGCGAGGAATTCGTCTTTGAGGCGGTTGGCCTCTTCGGCCTCGGCGCGGGCGGCCTGCTCACGCACCAGCATCTTGGCGCGCTCCTGCTCGGCCTGTTTGCGCTCGGCCACTTCGGCCTCCAGAGTGAGGGCGTGCCGCTGGGATTCCGCGTAGAGCCGCGCGTTCTCGTAGGCGACGGCCACTTGCGAGGTGAGGGTCACGGCCAAGCGCTCGTCCGCCTCGCTGAACTCTTCGGCGCCGGTTTTGTTCGCCAAGTAGAGCCAACCCTGCACCTTCCCGAGCGACAGGATCGGGGCGCCGAGGAAGGAAGCGACCGGCAGACGGTCGGTCAAGAAGCGCGGACTGTGGGCGCTGCCGTTCAGATGCGAGAGGCGGAGCGAGCGCTGCCCCTTGAGCCGCGCGTCGAGGAACTCCTGGCCCACCTGCGGGACGCCGCTGTGGACGGCGAGCCCTTGGTCGGGGCCGCTCGTGAGCAGGTGGCGCAGCGTCTGCCCGTCGGCGTCCAGCATCCCGACCTCGGCGTATTCGGCGCCGATGATGTCGCAGGCCGCGTGGCAAAACTTTTCGAGCAATTGAGCCGGGTCGCGCTCGGCGGCCAACTGCTGGCCGAGGTCGATCAGTTTGGAGAGGCGCTGGAGGTTGGCGTTCTCGATCTCGATATTCTTCTCGCGCAGCAGTTCGGCCTGGTGCTTCACCTGCGCGGTCTTCTTGAACAGCTCGACGAAGACCGCCACCTTCGACTTGAGGATGTCCGGGTCGATGGGCTTGATGATGTAGTCGACGGCGCCAAGGGAGTAGCCCTTGGCGAGGTGGGACTCGCCTGCGCTGTCGTAAGCGGTCAGGAAGATGATCGGGAGGTTCTGCGACCGCTCGCGCCCGCGGATCAGCGCCGCCGTCTCCAGGCCGTCGATCACCGGCATGTGGACGTCGAGCAGGATCACGGCGGCATCGTTATCGAGCAGGTAGCGCAGCGCCTCTTCGCCCGAAGAAGCCCGCACCAGGTTCCGGTCCGGCGCTTCCAGGACCGTCTCCAGCGAGAGCAAGTTGCTCGGGTTGTCATCCACCAACAGGATGTTGATTTTCTGCGGCTCGGTTTCCATACCCGTCACCTCGCGATTGCGGGACAGAGGGAGTTCAAGAAGCGTGCGATTTGCGGGAGCGGCAAAACCTGATCGACCTCGGTCGCCTCTATCGCCGCCTCCGGCAAAGCCGGGGCCTCAGCCGTCGTCGGGTCTTGCACGATAGTGAGCCCGCCACGCGCCTTGATCTGCGCCAATCCGCGCGCCCCGTCATCGCCCGCACCGGTCAAGATAATACCCATAACACCCTCCCCGTAAGCATCGGCGGCCGACTCGAACAGGAGATCGATCGAGGGCCGGGCGTGATGCTCAGGGGCTTCGAGGGAGAGGGCGAAGTGGCCCTTCTCAAGGAGCAAGTGGTAATCGCCCGGGGCAAGGTAGATGCGCCCCGGCGCCATCCCCTCTTTGTCTTCCGGCTCTCTGATGGGCAAACGGCTGGCCCGCTGTAGCAGCCGGAGGGGATCGCTGCCAGCCTGCTTGCCCCTCGGGAGCACGATGACGACGGGCGCGGGGAATTCTGTGGGCAGCCCTGAGAGCAAAGTCTGCAAGGCCGCGGGCCCGCCGGATGACGCGCCGATGACGACGATTTGGGGGATCATCACATGACCTTTCGATAAAGCCGATTTTGATCGTCCAGCACTTCATAGAACGCTTCGCGCGGCGAGAGCCTCAACGACTCCCGGCTGCCCAGGCCGACCACGCCGAACATGTTGAGGCTCTCATAGATCAGCTCGTGGACGCGCTCCTGTAGACTCTGATTGAAATAGATCATGACGTTGCGGCAGAGCACGACCTGAAATTCATTGAGCGACCCGTCCGTCACCAGGTTGTGCTCGGAGAAGATCAGGTTCCGCTTGAGCGCGGGGCTGAAGTGGGCCTGACCCTGCTGCGCCGTGTAGTAGTCGGAGAGGAAGCGCTTGCCGCCCGCCCGCAGGTAGTTGCTCGTGTACTCCTGAATCGCCGCGAGCGGGAAGACGCCTTCTTTGGCCCGCCGCACCACTTCGCGGCTCAGGTCGGTGGCGTAGATCCGGCAGCGCGGGTAGAGGCCCTCCTCCTCGAGCAGGATGGCCATCGAGTAGACCTCCTCGCCCAGCGAGCACCCGGCATGCCAGATGCGGACGAACGGGTAAGTGCGCAGCAGCGGCACCACCTTCGCCCGGAAGGCGAGGTAGAAGCCCGGGTCGCGGAACATGGCCGTGCTGTTCGCAGAAAGCGCCAGCAGCAGCCGCTCCAAACACTCCGCGTCGTGCAGCACCTTCTCCTGGAAGCCGGAGACGGTCGCGGCCTGCTCCTGTTGCATGCAACTGCGGAGGCGGCGCCGGAGCGAGGCCGGGGCGTAATCGCGCAAATCGACCCCGTAATGCCGGTGCAGTCCCTCCAGGAGCAATTCGATCTCGATCTCTTCGAGTTCTATCTCACCCACTCGCCCGTTCATACGTCTAAGTCTAGAGAGTCTGGAGTCTGGAGTCTGGAGTCCAGAGAGTCTGGAGTTCGGAGTTCAGCAAGTCGGTAAGGATCGAGAGTGTAGAGAGCAAGACTCCAGACTCCAGACTCCAGACTCCAGACTGGTTTTTATACTCGCGTCTCCTTCTGCCGGTAGAGCCAGACGCGCAACAAGGAGAGGAGTTGATCGATGTCCAGCGGCTTGGAGATGTAGTCCGAGGCGCCGGCTTCGATGCACTTCTCGCGGTCGGCCTTCATGGCCTTGGCCGTCAGGGCGATGATCGGGAGCGAGCGGAACTGCTCGACCTGGCGGATCGCCTGCATCGTCTCGTAGCCGTCCATCTCCGGCATCATGATGTCCATCAGGGCGACATCGATGTCCGGGTTCTTTTGCAAGAGCTCGATCCCCTCGCGGCCGTTCTCGGCGTGGAGCACCTCCATGTCGTAACTCTCCAGGGCGCTGGTGAGCGCGAAGATGTTGCGCACGTCGTCGTCCACAATCAGCACCTTCTTGCCCGTCAAGACCGGATCGCGGCGCAGCAGTTGTTCGAGCATCCGCCGCTTCGGCTCCGGCAGGTTGGCCTCGACGCGGTGGAGGAAGAGCGAGGTCTCCGCCAGCAGCCGCTCGGGCGAGTTGGCCTCCTTGACCACGATCGCGTTGGCTACCAGGCGGAGCTGCGTCTCTTCTTTCTCGGTCAGTTCCTTGCCGGTGTAGACGATGATCGGCAGGTCGGTCAGGTCGAGGTCCTTTTGGATCTTCCCGATCAACTCGAAGCCGGTCATATCCGGCAACCTCAGGTCGAGCACCATGCAGTCGTACTGCTCGCTCTCAAGCGCCTTGAGCGCCTCCTCGGCGGTCGCGACGGCGGTTGTCTGGACGTCGCCCTCGCCGATCAACTCGACGATGCTCATGCGTTGGACGTCGTCGTCTTCGACCACGAGCAGGTGCTTGACCTTGCGCTGGGCGAAGGCCGAGATCTTGTCGAAAGCTTCGGCCAGTTGATCGCGCGAGACCGGCTTCTGCAGGTGCATAAACGCGCCGAGCTTGCGCGGTTGGTACTCGCGATCGTCGGCCGTGATGATGTGGACCGGGATGTGGCTCGTCTTCGGGTCGTGCTTCAGGCGGTCAAGCACCGTCCAGCCGTCGCGGTCGGGCAGTTTGATGTCCAGAGTGATGGCGTCGGGCTTGAACTTCCGCGCCAGCGTCAAGGCCAGGTCGCCCTGCGCAGCCACCAGCCCTTTGAAGCCCTTCTCGTGCGCCAGGTCCAAGAGGATCTGGGCAAACAGCGCATCGTCCTCCACGATCAGGACGATGCGGTCGCCCGGCTTGAGCTCGTTGCGGTCGTCCGCCACCTCGCTGATCTCGCTGTATTCGATCGAGCTGAGCGGGGGCATGGCGGCGCTCATCAACCGCGAACCTGCGCCGGCCCGGCTCCTGTCACCGCCCGCCTCCCCGACAAGGTCGATGCGCGTCGGGCTGCCGGGCGCGGAGACCTCGTGGGTGCGCGGCAGGTAGAGCGTGAAGGTGCTGCCCTCGCCCGGCGAGCTGACCACGCGGATCTCGCCGCCCAGGAGGCGCGCGATCTCGCGGCTGATCGAGAGGCCGAGGCCCGTGCCGCCGTACTTGCGGCTGGTGGTCATGTCGGCCTGCTGGAAGGACTCGAAGATGATCCGCTGCTTGTCGGCCGGGATGCCGATGCCGGTGTCGGTGACGGAGAAAGCGATGACCTGGTCGGCCTGGTTGAGCGCCTCGTGGGTATACCCCCCGCGCTTCTCCGCGGCCCGGATGCTGAGCGAGACCCGGCCCTTCTCGGTGAACTTGAAAGCGTTCGAGAGCAGGTTCTTGATGATCTGCTGCAGGCGCTTCTGGTCGGTCATCATCGCCAGCGGCAGGTTCGGAGCGCGCTCGATGACGAACTCCAGCCCCTTGTCGGCCGCCACCTGATGGAAGCTGCGGGTGAGCTGCTCGGTGACCTCGGTGAACTGCACGTCGCCGATCTCGATCGCCATCATCCCGGACTCGATCTTCGACAGGTCGAGGATGTCATTGATCAGCGAGAGCAGATCGTTGCCGGAGGAGTGAATCGTCTCGGCGAACTGGACCTGCTTGTCTGACAGGTTGTTGTCCGAGTTCTCGGCCAGTTGCCGCGAGAGGATGAGCATCGAGTTCAAGGGCGTGCGCAGCTCGTGCGACATGTTGGCGAGGAATTCGCTCTTGTACTTGGAGGTGAGGGCCAACTGCTCGGCCTTCTCTTCCATCGCCCACCGCGCCTCCTCGACCTCGCGGTTCTTGCCCTCGACCTCGGCCTTCTGCTGGGCCAAGAGCGAGGCTTTCTCTTGCAGCTCTTCGTTGGTATTCCGCAGCTCTTCTTGCTGCATCCTCAGCCGCTCCTCGCTCTCGCGGAGCGTGAGGGCCTGCTGCTCGAGCCGCTCGTTGGTCTTCTTCAGCTCGTCCTGCTGGCTCTGGAGTTCGGCCGCCAGTGACTGCGACTGGATGAGCAGGCGCTCGGTGCGGCTGTTGGCCTCGATCGTGTTGAGCACGATGCCGATACTCTCGGTGAGCGAGTCGAGGAAGGTGATGTGAATCTCGTTGAAGCGGTTGAAGGAGGCGAGCTCGATGACGGCTTTGACCTCATCCTCGAAGAGCACCGGCAGGACGATGATATTCAGCGGCGGGGCGTCGCCGAGGCCGGAGGTGATGTGGATGTAATCCTCCGGGACGTTGGTCAGCAAGATGCGTTTCTTCTCCAAGACGCACTGCCCGACCAGGCCCTCACCCGGCTTGAACTCGTTGGAGAGTTGCTTGCGGTATGAGTAAGCATAACCGCCGAGCAGCCTCATTACCGATTGGCCTTCCTCCTGCGGCTGGTTGACGTAGAAGACGCCTTGCTGCGCATCGACCAGTGGCGCCAGCTCCGAGAGGATCATGTTGGCCACCGTCGTCATATCGCGCTGGCCCTGGAGCATGCCGGAGAAGCGCGCCAGGTTCGTCTTGAGCCAGTCCTGCTCAGTATTCTTCTGGGTCGTCTCCTTGAGGTTGCGGATCATGTCGTTGATGTTGTCCTTGAGCGCTGCCACCTCGCCTTGCGCCTCGACCGTGATCGAGCGCGTGAGGTCGCCCTGCGTTACGGCGGTGGAGACCTCGGCAATCGCGCGCACCTGGGTGGTCAGGTTCGCAGCCAACTGGTTGACGTTATCGGTCAAGTCGCGCCACGTGCCGTAGGCGCCGGGCACGTTGGCCTGGCCGCCGAGCTTGCCCTCGACGCCCACCTCGCGGGCCACCGTCGTCACCTGGTCGGCGAAGGTCGCCAAGGTGTCGGTCATGGCGTTGATCGTGTTCGCGAGTTCCGCGATCTCGCCCTTTGACTCAATCGTTAGTTTGCGCTTCAGGTCGCCGTTCGCCACGGCCGTCACCACTTGGGCGATACCACGCACCTGGCTGGTCAAGTTAGCGGCCATGAAGTTGACGTTATCGGTCAGGTCCTTCCAGACGCCGGCCACCCCCTTCACGTCAGCCTGCCCGCCGAGCTTGCCTTCAGTGCCGACCTCACGCGCCACACGCGAGACTTCCGAGGCGAAGGAGTTGAGCTGGTCCACCATGACGTTGATCGTGTTCTTGAGTTCGAGAATCTCGCCCTTGACGTCCACGGTGATCTTCTTCGAGAGGTCGCCGTTGGCTACGGCCGTCGTCACGTTCGCGACGTCACGAACCTGGGCGGTGAGGTTGCTGGCCATGAAGTTGACGCTGTCGGTCAAGTCCTTCCAGGTGCCGGCCACGCCGCGCACATCGGCCTGACCGCCGAGCTTACCTTCGGTGCCGACCTCGCGCGCCACGCGCGTCACCTCCGAGGCGAACGAGTTGAGCTGGTCCACCATGCGGTTGATCACTTCTTTGATTTGAAGGATCTCACCGCGCACGTCCACCGTGATCTTTTGTGTCAAGTCACCGTTGGCGATGGCGGTCGCCACCTTGGACATGTCGCGGAGCTGCACGGTCAGGTTGCCGGCCATGAAGTTGACGTTGTCGGTCAGGTCCTTCCAGGTGCCGGCCACGCCCGCTACCTGCGCCTGTCCGCCGAGCTTGCCTTCGGTGCCGACCTCGCGCGCCACGCGCGTCACCTCCGAGGCGAAGGCGTTGAGCTGGTCCACCATGCGGTTGATCGTGTTCTTGAGTTCGAGAATCTCGCCCTTGACGTCGACCGTGATCTTCTTCGAGAGGTCGCCGTTGGCTACCGCCGTCGTCACATCCGCGATGTTACGGACTTGGGCGGTCAGGTTGCCAGCCATGAAGTTGACGTTATCGGTGAGGTCCTTCCAGACGCCAGCCACCCCCTTCACGTCCGCCTGCCCGCCGAGCTTGCCTTCGGTGCCGACCTCACGCGCCACACGCGTCACTTCTGAAGCGAACGAATTGAGCTGGTCCACCATCCGGTTGATCGTGTTCTTGAGTTCGAGAATCTCGCCCTTGACGTCCACCGTGATCTTCTTCGAGAGGTCGCCGTTGGCTACGGCCGTCGTCACGTCCGCGATGTTACGGACCTGGGCGGTGAGGTTACCGGCCATCGAGTTGACGCTGTCGGTCAAGTCCTTCCAGGTGCCGGCCACGCCGCGCACATCGGCCTGTCCGCCGAGCTTGCCTTCGGTGCCGACCTCACGCGCCACACGCGTCACCTCCGAGGCGAAGGCGTTGAGCTGGTCCACCATCCGGTTGATCGTGTTCTTGAGTTCGAGGATTTCGCCCTTGACGTCGACCGTGATCTTCTTCGAGAGGTCGCCGTTGGCTACCGCCGTCGTCACCTCGGCGATGTTGCGGACCTGACCGGTGAGGTTGCCGGCCATCGAGTTCACGTTATCAGTCAAGTCCTTCCACGTGCCGGCCACGCCGGGCACCTGCGCTTGTCCGCCGAGCTTGCCTTCGGTGCCGACCTCGCGCGCCACGCGCGTCACTTCTGAAGCGAACGAGTTGAGCTGGTCCACCATGACGTTGATGGTGTTCTTGAGTTCGAGAATCTCGCCCTTGACATCGACCGTGATCTTCTTGGAGAGGTCTCCCTTGGCCACCGCTGTCGTCACATCCGCGATGTTGCGGACCTGGGCGGTGAGGTTACCGGCCATCGAGTTGACGCTATCGGTCAGGTCCTTCCACGTGCCGCCGACACCACGCACGTCGGCTTGTCCGCCGAGCTTGCCTTCGGTGCCGACCTCGCGCGCCACGCGCGTCACCTCCGAGGCGAAGGAATTGAGCTGGTCGACCATCGTGTTGATGGTGTTCTTGAGTTCGAGAATCTCGCCGCGCACATCGACCGTGATCTTCTTGGAGAGGTCGCCCTTGGCCACGGCCGTCGTCACCTCGGCGATGTTGCGCACCTGCGCCGTCAGGTTGCGGGCCATCGAGTTGACGCTATCAGTCAAGTCCTTCCAGGTGCCGCCCACTCCCTTCACGTCCGCCTGCCCGCCGAGCTTGCCTTCAGTGCCGACCTCGCGCGCTACGCGCGTCACCTCCGAGGCGAACGAGTTGAGCTGGTCCACCATCCGGTTGATCGTGTTCTTGAGTTCGAGAATCTCGCCCTTGACATCGACCGTGATCTTCTTCGAGAGGTCGCCGTTGGCCACGGCCGTCGTCACCTCGGCGATGTTACGGACCTGGGCCGTCAGGTTGCCGCCCATCGAGTTCACGTTATCGGTGAGGTCCTTCCAGACGCCGCCGACACCGGGCACTCGCGCCTGTCCGCCGAGTTTGCCTTCGGTGCCGACCTCGCGCGCCACGCGCGTCACCTCCGAAGCGAAGGCGTTGAGCTGGTCCACCATGACGTTGATCGTGTCTTTCAGCTCCAGAATCTCGCCCTTGACGTCCACCGTGATCTTCTTGGAGAGGTCGCCGTTGGCCACGGCCGTCGTCACCTCGGCGATGTTGCGGACCTGGGCGGTGAGGTTGCCGGCCATCGAGTTCACGCTGTCGGTCAAGTCCTTCCAGGTGCCGGCCACACCAGGCACTCGCGCCTGCCCGCCGAGCTTGCCTTCGGTGCCGACCTCGCGCGCCACGCGCGTCACCTCCGAGGCGAAGGCATTGAGCTGGTCGACCATCGTGTTGATGGTGTTCTTGAGTTCGAGAATCTCGCCGCGCACATCGACCGTGATCTTCTTCGAGAGGTCGCCCTTGGCCACGGCGGTGGTCACCTCGGCGATGTTGCGCACCTGCGAGGTGAGGTTGCTGGCCATGAAGTTGACGCTGTCGGTCAAGTCCTTCCACGTGCCGGCCACGCCTTTGACCTTCGCCTCGCCGCCGAGCTTGCCTTCGGTGCCGACCTCGCGCGCCACGCGCGTCACCTCCGAGGCGAAGGAGCCGAGCTGCGCCACCATGCCGTTGACGAGCTTGACCGAGCGCAAGAACTCGCCCTTCAAGGGTCGCCCGTCAACCTCCAGCGCCATCGTCTGCGAGAGGTCGCCGTTGGCCACCGCCCCGATGACGCGGGCCATTTCCGTAGTCGGGCGGGCCATGTCGTCGATCAGGGTATTGACCGACTCGACCAGATTCCCCCACGAGCCGCTCGCGTAGGGGAGCGTGGCGCGTTGCGCGATCTTGCCTTCTTTGCCGACGACCCGGCTCACGCGCTGCAGCTCTCTGGTCAGCTTCTCATTCTGCTCAATCACGTCGTTGAGCGTGTCGGCGATTTTCCCGGCCATCCCCGTCCAGTCGTCGGGCATGCGGACCGAAAAGTCGCCTTTCTTGAGGGCGACCAGCGTCTGCAATAACAGTTTGGTATCGAGAGAATTCGTGGCTTGTTGAGTTGGCATAGTTCCTCGCGAGGTAGTGAGTTCTCCCTTCGTGGGGCCGAAGGGACGAGAAAATTCGAGATGGTTGGGGGAGTCCCCTATAAATATGAAAGTGCGCGCTAAAAAATCTCTGGGGCGACCTTCACCTTACAGGTATTCTAAACTCTATGAAGCAGCGAGATTCTGCCCGAAAAAGCTCCCCGCGTCAATGGCTTTAATTACGCACGCTTTTTAGGTTTTGATTGACCAACCGTACTTGATGGCGTACGATCCGTAGTACGACTGGTCAAAGCCTGAGGTGTCTGGCGAAATCACCCTCGCCACCTCGGCGCGTCAGGAAACCTGACGACCAGCGAACCAAAGGAGATCACGAAATGTCCAGCTTGCTCAAGAAAGGGAGTGTCCCCATCATTAAGGCGCGCGACAAGCTGACCAGTCTCCCCGAGGAGCTTGAGCGCAAGCCTGGTGCTATTGCCGTGACCCGGAGGGGAGAGCCGGTCCTGGCCATTCTTTCATGGGAACTGTACGAATCTATCATTGAAACCCTGGAAATTTTGGGGGACGAAGATTTAACGGCTGCATTGCGCCAGGGCATCAAAGAAGCTCACGAAGGTAAAGCTATTTCTTGGGAGCGCGCCAAGAAGGGGCTTTAACTCGTGACCCACACCATCGCTATTACTCCGACGGCTTTGCAGATGCTGCAAAGTATTTCAGACCGTCGGATCCGCGAAAAGATTATCGAACGTATCGACGGTCTGGCAGAGGACCCCGAGAAACAAGGCAAAGCATTGGTCGGCGAACTCGCCGATTACCGTGCTCTTCGAGCCGTCGGCCAACGCTACCGGATCATCTATCGAGTCATCGATGAAAAGGTCATTGTCGTGGTCGTGGCAGTCGGAATCCGCAAGGCGGGGGATAAAAAGGATATCTACGCGCTGGCCCAAAAGCTCTTTCGTCAACGTCTCCTAGACCCGCCCAAAGAGCCTCATGAGTCTGAAAAATGACGCGCTTCCGGGACGTAGATGCCTGAACCTGCGGCACGCAACATGGAATGGATTCAGCGAGAGATGACGCTCAAAGCACGCCCGCGCGGGTTTCACCTGGTGACCCGTGAAGTGCTCGGACACCTGCCGGAGCTGCGCGACATCGAGGTGGGCATCCTGCATCTTTTCATCCAACACACGTCGGCGTCGCTCACCATTAACGAAAATGCCAGCCCGGAAGTGCTGGGAGACCTGGAGCGGCATTTTAACCAGGCGGTCCCGGAGCAGGCCCCGTACTACCGGCACACGGTGGAAGGGCCGGACGATATGCCCGCACATATCAAAGCCTCTTTGTTGGGCAGCAGCATCTCGATCCCCATTGCGCGAGGGCAACTCCTGCTCGGCACCTGGCAGGGCATCTACCTCTGCGAGCACCGCAACCACGGCGGAGCCCGGCAGATTGTGGCGACCCTGTGCGGGCGGCCAAGGGGGACTTAAGTAATCGAGCAACAATCTACGGTAGATTTCATTTTTCATTTTCCATTGGTCATTGCCTTCCGTGGCGCTCGATCAATGACCAATGACAAATCGCAAATGGAAAATGGAAAATGAAACAGGATTGCACCTCGGAATTTTTGCGCACGTACTCACTTCGTGTTCTGGCGAGCCTACTTTCTCCACCCGCCCAACGTCCTGTGAGTTTTGATCCAGAGTTCGTCGAGCGAACCCTCCTTGAGCATCTTCGTCACATAGACGATCTGGCCGGCGTGCGTGGCCAGGTGGATGGCGACGCCGAAGAGGTCCTCGAAGACCACCCTATAGTAATTCGGTTCAGTGGACGGCGCCATCAGCCGCGCAGGAGTGAGCGAATCGAAAGTGAGGGCCGCCTGCTCGATCGTCTCGTCGAAGATCGAGAGCAGTTTTTCTTTCGGCACCGGCCCCCGCTCGGCGAACTCCGCGGCCCGGTCCCGCTGGTACTCAAAGCCGCCGACGGCCCGGCATAAATAATGGCGCATCGAGCCGGAGACGTGCAGCACGAGGTTGCCCACGGAGTTGCTCTGCTCGTTGGGACGCCACCACAGTTGTGCTTCTTCCAACTGCTCGACGCAGGACCGGATCTGGGCCGGCAAGATTTTGGTCACCCGGCCGCGCAGGGTTTCGAGGGCGATGGCCCCTAATTCGTCCTTTTCTGGCATATCTCTCCTTTACTCAAGTTGGTCGGCGTTATATATATTATGGCGCTCATGGATTTGTCCAGCTTGATCCCACCGAAGTGACGACAAAAGCAAAGGCGAGGGCAATGAGCCCGAGGCCGGCAGTCTTCACTGGAGTTCGGCGGGAGACAAGTCCTGACTCATCGCACCCTGCTTGAGAAGCAGGTGCTCCCAATAACCTTTGATGCATCGAGAAAACAGGAGGCCCCTTCAATGGCAACCCAGGTCAATCGGCAGTGGCGCCTGGCCGCCCGCCCCACAGGCTTGATCAAAGAATCGGATTTTGAATGGCGTGAAGAACCCGTGCCGACTCCGGGCGCAGGCGAAGTCCTGGTCCGCAACCAGTACCTCTCACTCGACCCAGCTAATCGCGCCTGGGTCAATGACGTAGATTCCTACCTCCCGCCCGTGCAGCTTGGCGAGGTGATGCGAGGCGGCGCCATCGGCGTAGTCGAGCAGTCCCGCGACGCCAACTTTCAGGAAGGCGACTTGGTTCAAGGCATGCTGGGCTGGCAGGACTACGCCGTGACCAGCGGCGCCACCCTGACCAAGCTCATCAAGAACCCGGCCATCCCGCCGACGGCCTACCTCGGTCTCTTCGGCCACATCGGACTGACGGCCTACTTCGGCCTACTGGATATTGGGAAGCCCAAGGCGGGTGAGACGCTGGTGGTCTCGGCCGCGGCCGGCGCGGTCGGCTCCATCGTCGGGCAGATTGGGAAGATCAAGGGCTGCCGCGTAGTCGGCATCGCCGGCAGCGATGAGAAATGCCGCTGGATCACCGGTGAACTCGGTTTCGACGCGGCCATCAACTACAAGACCGAGCCGATTCGCGAGAGTCTGAAAAAGCATTGCCCCAACGGCATCGATGTTGACTTCGAGAACGCGGGCGGCGAAATCCTCGACGCGGTCTTGAGTCTGATCAACCTCCGGGCGCGGATCGCCCTGTGCGGATTGATCTCCCAATACAACGCGACCGAGCCCGTCCCCGGCCCGTATAACTTCGCCAACATCCTGACCAAGCGGGCCAGGGTCGAAGGCTTCATCGTCATCGACTACCTGGACCGCGCTCAGGAGGCGATGGCCGATCTTGGAAGGTGGCTGATGGAAGGCAAGCTCAAGTACCGGGTCGATGTGGTCGAAGGGCTGGAGCAAGCGCCCCGCGCCCTCAACAAACTCTTCGAGGGCTCGAACCAAGGCAAGCTGATCGTGAAGGTGTAGAGAGGAGGAATTCATGTTCGTTCATTCGGTCTACTTCTGGCTCAAGCCCGATTTGACTGATGGGCAGAGGGCAGCATTTTGGGCAGGGGTGAAGAGCCTCACGACGATTGAGACCGTCAGGCACGGCTGGGTCGGCGAGCCGGCGCCGACTGACCGCGAGATTATTGATCGCTCCTACTCTTGCGCCCTGGTCCTCGCCTTCGACGACCAGGTAGGGCACGACCTTTATCAAGCCCATCCGGTGCACGACCGCTTTCGCGAGCAGTGTTCGACCTTCTGGTCGAAGGTGTTGATTTACGATGCCGTGAGTGCGGCCTAAGAGACTCACCACTATTTTCAGCGGGCTATGAACTCGGAGGTAGGCGAAATGTTTGTTGCCCGCGCCCCACGGCTGTAGAGTGAGACTAGTTGCTCTGGCATAAAGTGCCGCGTGTCAGAAGCCCGACCGTGAGGGAGGGCGCGCTCGCTGCGCCCTCCCTCACGGTCGGGCTTCTGACACATCTATTTTCTCTACGTCCCCGCTCCCGAAATCTTCCGCTCCCTCATATACAAGAATAAAGGTAGCCCAAGCGAAACGCCGACCAAGAGATTGCATACGATATATACCCAAAGATGCCTCATCTGCTGCCGACGCCCCTCCGTCAACACCAGCACCCAAAGTACGACCGAAGAGACAATCACGTCGAAACCAAAGAAACCCGAAATCCGATTGGCGAAGAGCTCCTTAATCATCAGTGAACCATTAGGCCCGTGCTCAGCCAGGAAAGGCAAGAACTGAGAGCAAGGAAGGACAGTACCCAGGATACACAGAATCAAGTACAGGTATTGAATCATAAATTCCCTTCTCTCTTACGCGGCCGTCGGCATCTCACGGCTATGTTAGGCGCGTTTGCAAGAACCTAGGTGCGGTTTACGTTTGACCGTGCAATATTTCTTCTGCTATTGATTGAACTCTTCCCCAGGTAATCCCGTCTCTTTGCTCGGTTGCTAGAGGATGGTTTGTTGGCTCAAGCTCGACATATGGCCGCTCTCCGACCGGTCGCGTATGAACGTTTGTCTTTAAGCCTACCGTCTCAGGATAGCCAGGAAGGAAGGTACCGAGCCAACCGAAATATGGCGGTTCTTTTTCTCGTCCTTCTTTATGCCAAAGTTTAGAAGCTCTTTCAAAATTAGCTTCGCTGAGAGATACCCAAACCAGCCAGCAAAATATTTCATTGCTATTCAGTATGGGTATCTCAAGCCGACCAAGAACGAAAAAGTATTTGTCGTCAATAATGCACTGGTCTGAAGATAGTGAAGCTCTTCTCTTACGCTCTTTTTCTGTCAGTCCATACCAGTAGTACGGGGCTTCTGCGCCGCATGATAGCGGAAGCCCTTCGTGAATCTGACCACAGGTTTTACAAGTATAGTTCATCTTCCGATAATTTCATGTTTACTTCGCTCGCGAGCACCTAACAAGCCAATCAGCGGATCGGTCCTTAGTGAATCGGCTGGCCCCACTCAATTCCTTTTCTCAACACCGGCTTCAGAATTTTGCCGCCGGGATTGCGCGGCAGCAGTTCCTGGCGCAGCACCAAATATTGAGGCACCTTGAAATCAGCCAGATGCTCCCGCGCGAACGAGATGATCTCAGAGGCTGCGGCCTGCTGCCCCGGGCGCAGGACGATCACGGCCCCGACCTTCTCGCCCATCATCTCATCCGGCACGCCGACCACCGCTACCTCGAACACCGCCGGGTGCGCAGCCAGCGCGTTCTCGACCTCGACGCAGTAGACGTTTTCGCCGCCGCGGTTGATCATATCCTTCTTGCGGTCGACGATCTGGACGAAGCCGTCGCGGTCGATGCGCGCCAGGTCGCCCGTGTGCAGCCAGCCGCCCACAAACGTCTCGGCGGTCGCCTCCGGCTTGTTCCAATAACCCTTGACCACGTTCGGCCCGCGCACCAGCAGTTCGCCCACGCCGCTCTCAGCGTTCACCTCGAACAAGTCCAAATCGACGACCGGGGCCGCGAAGCCGACCGTCTCGGCGTGCTCGCGCGAGTATTCGTGAGGCAGGAAGGTGGAGACCGACGAGGTCTCGGTCAAACCGAAGCCGTTGCCCACGCGGGCGTTGGGAAAAGCGTCCATGATTCGGCCGACGAGTTCGGGGGCGATGGGGGCGCCGCCGTAGGTGACCCAGCGGACGCCCGCGGTGTCGATCTCTGTGAAGTTCGGCTGATTGATCGCCAGCCAGAAGATCGCCGGGACAGAGGTCAGCAGATTGAGCCGCTCCTGCCCGATGGCGGCGAGAAAAGCCTGGACTTCGAAGGCGGGCATGATGACGGTCGCGCCGCCCGCCGCGCAGGTCGGGAGGAGTTGGCTGTTGCAGCCCGTGACGTGGAAGAGCGGGACCGAGACGAGGTTGCGTACGCTGCCGTCTCGCGGGAGATCGACTACGCGGAAGCATGTCTCCACGTTCGAGAGAAAGTTCTCGTGCGTGGTCATCGCGCCCTTGGGGAAGCCCGTCGTGCCGCTCGTGTAGAAGATGGCGGCGAGGTCGCCTTGGGATAAATCTTCCACCGCGAATGGATCGCCATCTGGCAGCGGCTGTCCCGGCAAGAAGGTGAATGACGAGCCGGAGTCGGAGATGACGTAAGCGACTTCGGATTCGCTGAAGCGGGTGTTGACCGGCACCACTACTGCCCCGGCCATCAGCGTCCCGAAGAAGGCGAGGCACCAATCGAGGCCGTTGCCCAACTGGATCGCCGCCCGGTCGCCTCGCTTGATCCCTTGCCGCTTCAGCCCTCCGGCGACGCGGGCTGCGGCGTCCCACAACTGGCGATAGCTGACTCGGGGGCCGCCGAGTTCGACGACAGCTTCGGCCTCGGGGGTCTGCGTGACCGTCTGGTGCAGCATCTCGAGCAAAGAATTATGGAGCCCTTCGTAGCGGGCGATGCCGTCGGGGCCGCGTGTGATTCCACTGTTGTCAAATGGGCGGATCATCAGTCGCCACCTTGCCTTTCAAATATAATGTCCAGCGACCTGTCAGGTTGCTGATGTCTTCGCGTTGGGCCGATGTCGGAAGCAACAGCAACCTGACAGGTCGCTGGACATGGCTCTTACAGTGGCCGCACCCAAATATTGCGGTAGCGCACCGGGTTGCCGTGGTCTTGAAGAACGATCGGCCCTTTGGGCGGGTGCGGGGTGTAGGTGGGCGGGACCTCCTCGTGAGTGGTCGAGCCGAGGATCTCCACGTGGTCTTGGATGAGCACGCCGTTGTGCAGCACGGTCACCGTCGCCCGCTTGAGCGCCCGGCCGCTCTCATCAATGTGGGGGGCGTGGTAGATGATGTCGTAGCTCTGCCACTCGCCCGGCTTGCGCGAAGCATTGACCAAGGGCGCGTATTGTTTGTAGACGGCGCCGGCCTGGCCGTGGAAATAGGTCTTGTTGTTGTAGGAGTCGAGCACCTGAATCTCGTAGCGGCCTTGCAGAAAGACTCCGCTATTGCCGCGGCCCTGGCCCTCGCCTTTGACCTCCGCCGGGGTCGCCCACTCGACGTGCAACTGCATGTCACCGAACTCCTGCTTCGAGGTGATGGCGCCGGTCTTGGTGACGACCATCGCCCCGTCCTTCACCTCCCACTTGGCCTCGCCACCGTTCACGCCCTGCCATTGCGAGAGATCTTTGCCGTTGAAGAGGACGACGGCGTCTGACGGCGGGCCACCGGCGGGGCCGGGGTCGACCATCTTGGGCTCGACCGCCGGGGGTTTGATGCCTTGGCTGGCTGCGCGATTGGTCAGCGCGGCACCGGCGAGGACGGCGGCGATGAGACTGACGAAGGCCATGGATCGCGTGAACAGAATCCTTTTCTGCATGACTTAAGCTCCTGATGGTTGGTTAATAGCTGATGAATGCCTCGCCCCGGCGGCGCCAGACGGAGCGCCGCCCTGAAACGATGGCCAATTTAGCTGATCGTGATCACTATCATTCTGAACTTCAGACGAGAGGTGATTTTAAGCTGCTCCCTCGCTCTAGTCCAACGCTGGCGGGGCGCGTTTGAAATTCTTCGCGGGCCATTGAAGGTCAGGCCGCCGAGCGCAGTGACATCCGAGCCGGGATTTAGGTAGGCTACCGTTTCAATACCTTGTCAGTGGTCCGTGGTCAGTCGTCAGTGGCGACAGGGGCCGACCCACGCGCCAGACTGCGTGGTGAGAAGCAGCGTGGCACGGCGAAGACAACGGCGGCTTCGTCCACGCCAAGCTGAGAAACGTAAGCTCAACGCACCTTCTGCCCATTCACGCGCGTCGCGGTCGCCGGATCGTTCCGATCGTCACGCCAGGTGGGATGGTTGAAGTGAATCACAAAATCACCGTTATAGGAGACGACCGCGTTATCGAAAGTCAGTCTGCCGATGCCGCGCCAATTGCTGAAGGTGCGCCGTTGAGAGATGGCCGTCCCTTGCGTTGCCCCCTCATCCGTCACTTCGATGCGGAAGGTGAGGGAGCGTTTCGGCGTCGCCTGGCCCTGGTCAAAAATCTGCGCCATGACTTCGTCACGAAAATCCAAGGCTTCCCCTTCAATGCGGGGTTGCTCTGGCGCGACCAGGAGGCGCATAAACTCAGGGCTGCGCGTCGGCTCACTCGGTGACTTACCGAGTTCAGCGATTTGGTACAGTTGGCGGTGCGAAGGCTCCTGATCAACGCGCTGAAAGAGCGCACCCGTAATGAGCAAAATCGGCACCCCACGGCCACGCCGCCAGGCATGGACATCAGGCGCGTTGCGCAACTCGGCATCGTTGAGATAGTCCGTATCTTCGCCAGCGATGTCCTGCTGGGTAATGAAGCTGGCGGTCTGCACTGGCTGCGGGTGGTTCGCGTCCGTGGTGGGAAAGAGCTTGCCCACCAGGGCCAATGACCGCGTATGACCGCGCCGGGTCTCGGTGCAACAGGTGGAATACCGTCCGACGACGAGCGCTTGGCTGCCCTGGCGGAAATAGCCCGAATATCCGGTCTCCTCGGTGATTTCCCAGAGGCCGGTGAGGCACACGCCGTTCGGGTGAAGTAACCGACGGAAACCTTTGCCGTCCGGGCCCCAGCGCAAATCCGCATGCGAATCAACGGCGCGTTCCGTCGCCTGGCGAAAAAGGTATCTCCGACCAAATGGCAGGAGGCCGCGCAGCACGCTTGAGAGAGTGACTCGATAGGTCGGCAATGGCGGCTGGCCATCCTGCCCCCAGACTTTCTGGTAGGGATTGGCGAAGATGGCATCCCGCACTTGAGAGAAGCGGGAGCCGTTGTAGGCGCGATCTTCTTCGGTAACTTCTTCCGTCCCAAAATACTCGCGTTCCATGACTCGTTCTCCATCAGCATGCGGCGATCAGGCAGGCTTAGGCCCGCGCGTCGGCGAGGATAGCGTCGGCCGCCTTCTCGGCGATCATGTAGATCGGCATGACCACGAAGAATCCCGGGATTCTGGGGAACACCGACGCGTCGACGACCCGCAGCCCCTGCACGCCGCGCACGCGAAACCGCGAGTCGAGCACGGCCTCCCGATCATGGTCGCCGCCGATCTGGCAGGTACACGAAGCGTGGTGGCCCCACGCGCGATCCTCGACAAATTTGTTGATGCCCGCGTCCGTGGTGAGGTCGACGCCATCCATTATTTCCGGATGCAGCGTCAGCTCGTGCTTCGACCCCTGGAGCAGCCGATTGACGATGGCAACCCCATCGCGCATCGCTCGAAGATCTTTTTCCGCATCTGCGGTGAGCACGCCGTTCTGGTCGCGCTCGAAGTATTTGAAGTCGACCTTCGGCGGATCCAGCGGATCATTGGACTGGAGTGTGACCTGCCCGCGGAACCGCGCGTGCGCTTTGAGCAGCAGCCAGGTCCATTTGTCGTGGGGCTGCGCGACGGCGGCCTTGGACCAGTCGGTGTAGTAGCCGGTGAAGGCGCCGGGCACGCCGAAAATAAAGAGATCGGGCTCGTCGTTCTCCGCGACGCTGGACTTCGCGGTAAACCCGATGACCGCGCCATTCGTGGCGTAGAGCCCCTGGCCGTGGTTGCGCCACTCCTCGAAAAACTCATCGCCGTTCGTCGCGCCCGGCGCCGGCCCCCCAAACGTGGCGTTCTTGAGGAGGGGAAAGGGGGGCTTTGTTTGCGCGACGATGCCGACCTCGTAGCGGTCTTGCAGGTTCTTACCGACACCGGGAAGGTGGTGGCGAACCGGGAGCTTGATCTCGGGCCGCTCCAATTCTTCTCGCGGCCCGATCCCGGAGAGCATCAGCAACTGCGGCGTGATGTAGGCCCCGGCGGAGATGATGACCTCGCGTTTCGCGCGCACCTCCTGAGCCGGGCCGGTCGGTTGTCCGAACCGCTTCGGATCACGATCGGCTCGATAGAGGCGTGCACCAGGAAGGTATCGGACACCGACGACGCGCAGCGGATCCTTTGCGTCGAACATGAGTTCGGTGACGTGACAGTGCGTGCGCACCTCCAGCCGGCCGGTGGTCTGGCCCGCGCGGATGCGCTCGCGCGTGCCGGCTCGATGCCCCTTTTCGTCGATCGACATGGGCACCGCGATCGCGCCAAAGCCATGCCGTTTTAGAACCCGGAGATCGTTCGGATCCAATTTCGCTTCGAAGTGCGCCACGCTCAAGCAAAAGGGGCGGTCCCAAAAATGGATCGGCTGAAACCGGGGATGGGCCAGCAAGGCATCGGCGACGATCTCACCGATCTTGGGATCGAAGTGAGTGATCGCCTCGCGGCCCAACTCGATCACGTCTGCGAAGCGAGTCGGCAGCCATCCGTCTTTGCCGTGGCCGGCCGCTGTGGCGGCGCCGTTTTGCCACCGCTCGACGCGAGCGAAGTATTGGTCCATGTCCCGTGGCGCCCAGGTCTCGTCGCCCGTGGTTTTGCGGATCGCCTCCCAATCGCTGTCGTGCGGCCGGATGATGATCATGGCGTAATGCGCGGTGCAACCGCCGAGCGTGCGAGCGCGCGGATAGTAAACCCCGTGCCGTCCCGCCTTGCGCTCCACCTGATACTTTGGATCCTGTTCCTGGCGCGCCTCGTCTGCATAGTGGCGGACGTAGTGATCGAGACGCAGCTCTTCGTCCTCAGTGGCACGGCCGTGGAACACCGGCACCTGATAGTTCCAGGGCTCCTCCTCGCCCCCGGCCTCCAGCAGCAGCACCTTGTATCCCGCTTCTGCTTCTGCGAGGCGCGCGGCGAGGGGGCCACCACCCGCGCCCGAACCGATGACAATGTAGTCAAAATCTGTAGTGCTCATATGCGCCCTCAGAAATTGTCCGGCGACCTGTCAGGTTGCGGTTGCTTCCGCCAACGGTCCCCAGGCGAGGCCGGCAGCAACCTAACAGGTTGCTGGACTCAGAAAGTCTTCAGGAACTCGATCAGCGCGCGTTTGTCCTGATCGCTCAGGCCGGGTTCCTCTTTGAAGTAACTGGTGCCGAAGTAGTGGCCGCGGTTGACGACATAATCGGGGCACTTGCTGACCTCCATCAGCGGCCCCACGAGATTGGCGAACACTTTGCGGGCCTCCTCGTCGCTGGCGCCTGGCGGCAGCGCCGCGAGGTCCCGCCTGATCGTTTTGACCAGATCCAGCAGCTTCCAGTCGTAGCTCAGCCGGCCCAGGAAATTCAAATCGTCCGGCCGCGCGTTCAAGTTCGCCAGCAGGCCGACCGGCGTGCCGGCCGGAATCGGTCCGATCACGATGTCCTCCTTGTCGAAAAATCTCGGGAAGATGAGCCGGCCAAAGCCGATCAGATTATCGGGCGCATAGCCGGAGGCGATTCGCAAATTGGATTGTTTAGTGGTCCGGTCGATCAGGCCGGGAACTTTGTCGCCCAGCACCGAGTCCTTCTCGCGCTTCTCGGGCCAGAGCATCTGTTCGATAGAATCTTGAAACGAGTCCATCCGCGCCTCGACGGCGGGGCTCGGATTGAACTTGCCCACGCTGTTGTTGAGCAGGAACGGCGCCGTCGACCAGAGACTGATCAGCGAGGCTGGACGCGTAAACCCGCGCCCCCCGCCGGGCATCTGGTAGGGGAATGGCTCCCCGGTCATCGGGTTGTAGACCGTAATCGTGCCGACCGAAGGCAAATCCTTGTAAGTCTCCGAAGAGAAGTTATCCCAGATGTTGTCCCTGATCGCATTCGTCGCCAGGGGGCTGCACGCGTTGGTCTGGAGCAGTGTGACCGGAACACGGAACTCGGTCGAGAGAAAGTTGTCCTTCAAAAAATCCGGGTCCATCACGATCGCGCGCATCTTGGACTTGAATTCATCGGTCTTGGTCCAGGCCCAGTACTCATTCCAGCCTGGCAGGTAATCCTTACCCGCGCCACCTTCCGCGTCGAAGATCTTTTTCGGCTGGTCAGGCTTGGGCAGTTTGCTGGAGTGGCAGCGCGCGCACGTTTCCGCAAAGACGAGCTTGCCGCGATCGAGCAGCGCGGCTTCCTTCGTGAGGTGAGCCTCGCCACCGGGCGCGGCGGCCAATTTGTGCGGGTCGGTGCTCTTCAAGAAAAAGAGCGCCATGTTGGCGGTCTGCGCCTCGGTGGCTTCCCAGTAAGCGGAGTTCTTGCGGGCCACGGCGATCTCGATGGGAGTCGTCTTTTTTCCGCCGACGAGCGGGTTGAAGTGCAGGAGCCACTCCTCGCTGAACAAGCCGATGTTGAGGTACACGCGGTTGAGCGCCCCCAGAGCGCCCACGGAATCAGCGCCGTCCTTGAGCACGCGCGGCGAATAGACAGTGGCCGGCGGCATGAAGAACTTGGCCAGCGGAGAATCAGGCGGGACGTAATCGTTCAGTTGCTTGTTATTCAGGCCCCCGCCGCCGAGCGTCTCTTTCCCGAAGCGCCGGGCCTGCTCCAGGCGCGGGCCCAGACTGTAGACCGCATTCATCGTCCGCGGGTTATTGATGTTGTCGGTCGAGACCAGCGAGGTATCCAACGTGCCGGGGCGTGAGGTGTGGAACATCTGAAAGATATAGGTTGCCTCGTCGGCCTGCCAATCGAGGATGCGGTCGATCCAGAAATACTGCGCGCCGACATTCGAGGCGAGGTTTTCCCATTTCGGATGCTCGGGGTCTGCGGGCGGCTTGACGGGATTCGGACCGACGTGGCAAAAGGCGCACGACATGCCCACGCGGTAAGGTCGAATCAGGTCTTTGCGGTTGTAGTAAGTGGCGTCTTTGTAGTACCGCTCAGCATCCCAGTTCTTGGCCGCGGCTTCATCAAACTCGGGATTCGGAAACAGCCGCAGGCCGACGATGCCCGTGGCCCAGCCATAGAACGAGCCGACGGGTAGTTGCTTACCGTCGGCCAGGTTCTTGCCGCGAGCGCCAATTTTGACGCCCTGGTACTTCGACTCGTTTTCAAAGGGGTCGGGAGGACAGCTTGGAGAACGTTTGTCGAGCCACAAGCCGAAGCGGTCGGGGTCCGGCCCGGTGGCCTTTTCAAAGCACGGTTCGTTGACCAGGCCCAGATAATACCACCGATTATCGCGGCTGAACTTCAACTTCGGTTGGGCATTCGGATGGGAAGAGATCGTCTTGAGCAGGTCCACGGCGCCGAAGCTCGAGACCGTGATCCGGTCCCAGAAACGGTCGTTGCCGCCAGTCCAGACAATCCACGTGTTGCGGCCTTTGACTTCTTCCGGCGTCAAGGCGAGGCCGCCGTCCATGTCGTGGAAGTAGTCTTCATCGGCCGCGGGAAAAGAGTTCACGGCACGCTGCGCTTGTCTGGCCTCGTCAAGCACAGTGCCCGGCTTCGGTCCCCTGTCCCAGCGACCAAAGATCAACAGACCCAAGACAACTATTCCGATTAAGACAAGATACTTGAGTAGTCTTTTTGTCATGGCACTCCCTCCTCGAAAAAGCGAGTCAGAACCGCGAGCGGTAGCGAGCGTCGCTTCCGGCCGCGGCTGATCAAGGACAACACGCTCGCTACCGCTCGCGGTTCTGACTCGGCGCTATCCCTTCGTCGCCCTATAACCCAATCGTTATCCCTGAACGGACCGAGTTCAACGATGGACGTGAAAGTTCTGATAGCGGGGGTTGATCTCGGCGGCGATTTGCAAATACTGGCGGCTCTCGTCGGCCTCCCCGACAGACTGGTGGATCAGCGCAGCCTGGTAGAACAGGTGCGCGTCCCTGACGCCGGACGAGAGCGCTTGATTCATCGCGTCGCGCGCGGCGGCGAACTGTCCGTCGCGATACAACGCCCAGGCCAATGCCGCCTGGGTCGAGAAGTTCTTCCGCAGCTCGAGGTCCTTGCGCGCCCATTTGACCGCCTCCCGGCCGTCTTCACGCACGTCTGAATAGAAATCAGCGAGATGGTGATAGTAATGAACCTCGCCGCGCCCGGCCGACTCGAGGTATGCGGCGAGCGCCTGTTCGTGCCACGGCTCTGCCCGCTCGCGTTCACCCATCAACCCGTAAAGCTCGCCGAGCGCCTGTTGGAACTCCGGCCTGGGCACGCGCGCCATGACTTGCTGGTAAAGCGCCGCCGCTTCGTCAAACTTCCCTTGCGCGCCCAACAACTCGGCCTTGTGTTCGGCGACGAGCCAATAGCCGGAGTACGCCCGGTCGGCCTGCTGGTAATGAGCCCACGCGTCTTCATACCGGCCATGCGTGAGGTCCAGCACCCCTCTTTGCAGTTCCACCCAGGCGTAGTGTCGCATCTGCTTGGCGGTGAGCTCGTCTTCGGCTTCGAGGTACAACTGCTCGGCGCCGGCCTCGTCGCCCATCTTGGCCTTGAGGTAAGCCAGGCGTGCGAGGTCATCCCAAGTCGGATCATCCCGGATGACGCCTTCGTAGCCCTTTCTCGCCTCCTCGTATCGGCCTTCCTGGAAATCGAGGTCGGCGGCGAGCGCTCGGCCTTGAAAGCTGTCGCGCAGGCCCGGGCCCATCTCCAGGTCGTGCCTGACACGGGCGAGCCGGTGAAACTTGAAATCGAGATGGGCCTTGAGAAAATAGAGGTCGGCCGCGTGACCTGTCTGCCGAATGGCACTATTGATTGCAGTCTCCACGACTGCGAGTTCGGCGAAGTCTCCGGTGAGCGAAGCGCGCTGATAGAGGCGGTAGACGAATCTCGTCGCTGTTTCGCCGTCGGTCGGAATGGTCAGCGCGCGGCCTTTCAGCTCAGCGAGGTCTTGGTCAATCCGTTCCAGCTCGATTTCGAAATCGGTCGGGTTGTTCATCTTTGAGCGCATGGGGGAGCCCATTGGGGGTGAGCGAGACCGAGACCAGGTGTCAGCAGCCCGACCGTGAGGGAGGGCGCAGCGAGAGCGCCCTCCCTCACGGTCGGGCTGCTGACACCCGGCTACCACGGGTCCGCCAGATACGGGAAGTGAGCGAGAAACTCCTTGTCATTCTTGAGGGGATTGGGCGGCGTTTTCGGCTCAATCGGCGCCTGGTCCCACAAGGACTGATCGTTCAGCAATTCGATGTGATATTTCCGGCCGTTGAACTCAGCTTCCATGTCGAGAAACATCGAGAGGAAGCGGGTCGCGACCTGATCTTCGAGTCGCCGCCCGAAGGGCCACGTCCCGGTCGTGTCCAGGTCGATGGCGCAGACATTCGGGATGAAGATCTCGACCGGGCGCCGCAGCGGGATCTGCAGGCCCTTCTTGTTCCACGAGTCGTCAGGCATGTTCAGTTCCTGGAAGAGAGTCTTCCTGACCCGCGGGAAGGCTTCGGTGACGAGCGAGTAGGTCTTGTGCACCGACACCGGCGAGTCGTCATGGTCGAAAGAGGTGGCCAGGCCCAGAGCGCTGATCGACGGCCCGAAGCCCCAGCCGAGATGGGCCAGCCGCTTGATGAAGTGCGGCGCGAGCCAGAAGTTATTGGCGCCGAGTTGGCGGTTGTCCTCGCGCTCGCTCAAGGCCGCATCCGCGAACGGCTGGCCGTCGGTATCGACGAGCTTGTATCTCTTCAACTCCGCGTCGAGCGTGAAGGCATCAAGCAGCACCAGCGGGTGCTCCAGCCAGAACGGATGATCGGGGATCGTCTCGACCTTGTTCGCGGCCTTCAGCACCCAACTCTCGCCCCACGTGTTGACGACCCTGTCTTGCTCCGGCGAGCGGGTGATGAAGGCGAGCGGGATCTCGAGAATGATGGCATTCACGTTCTTGCCCGCCTGGCAATCGCGCCCGTCGTAGACGAAGCGGAAATTCCCCTGCGCATCTTTGCGGAATTTGTCGCCGTTCCACGCGAGCGGGCCCGGCGGCAGGGCTCGCTTCACGCCGTGATAGCCCCACTCCGGATCGTTGGGATCGAAATTGAAGAGGTCGTTGCCCTCCAGTTCGAGAAGGGTCTTCGGAATGGGCAGCTCCCGCGCCCCGGCCATCGTGTGCGGCACGTGATAGAACTGGGGCGCGTAATTGATGGAGCGGAAGAATCCCGTCAGATCGTTGAAGAAGGCGTCGTCGCGACCGCCGATGAACGCCTTGATCGCCTGGCCGTCGGGTGAATCGATCGTCAGCACCCGATTGGTCTCGACCACGGTCGAAAAGCTGCCCCCCGGGAAGTTGATAAATTTGACCGTCGCCCGATTACTCTGATCGACCGTCACCCGGATCTCCGAGGCTTGCAGCGGGCCGAGGTACTTGTCCTTGAGGGTCTCGAAATACCTGAGCAGCGCTTTCAGGCTGTGGTCGTCTTTGGCCGGCCGGGCGACCCTCGGCTCGGCCGAGATCTGGATGCGGTAAAGCATGTCGGTGTCAAAGACGCCGGCTGCCGGGACCGAAGCAAAGGTCAGGGCGATGACGACCTTCTCCCCGCCCGCCGGATCATCGCTCGGGAACCCGAACAGGTCATACAGGTCGGCGGCGCTGACATCAATGTCCGAGAAGATGGAGTTGACCGCGTTGGGATCGTTATGGTCAGCCAAGAGATTGCCTCCTTTCCACAGTTACCGAAGCAGTTTTTACCCTGGGAGCGCAGGCATCCTTGCCTGCCAGGCTTACGGAGGTAGTGCTTTGATCAAGAAAAAAGCGAATGGCGAAAACCAGCAGGCACGGATGCCTGCGCTCCCAGGGAACGATCACTCGCTTCCTTTTCTCGAATGCTATCGCTGAACTAATGGCCTTTCCATCGAGCTACCTGGCTCCGCCGAGAATGCTTGATGAAGCTTGGTATCAGATGAAGCCTGATCTGATGCTGAGTAAGAAGCTGAGACCTTCAGTAGGCACGATGGAACCCAGCAGCAACTAAATAATGTCAAGTGAAACTTCGGGAATCCAATGTCTGATTCGCTGGCGATGCTACCTCAGAAAGTTACTGATGTCAATTCAGCGGTAGACAAAGGGGGCGCGAAGTCAATCTCGAGAGATCGCCCGCCGACGATTGCCAAGCAGCAGCCGAAAAATTACAATCCACAGGCAAATGACGAGGAGTGAATGAGGCGTCAATCGTCGGCGGCCCGGCTTGAATCGACATTTCGTGAGTTACCCGAAGGGCGCCCAAGCGGAGACCGGACATGGATCATCAATCAACTGGGGGAGATCAATTCCCGTCCATCGCGCATCTGCGCAGAGAATACCTGTCCCAAGCCTTGGATGAAAGCTCGGTCGATCCCGACCCGGTCAGGCAATTCAAGCAGTGGTTTGAAGAAGCGATCAAGGCCGAAGTCCCTGACGCTAACGCCATGACGCTCGCCACCGCCACCCCGGACGGGAAGGCCTCGGCACGCATGGTCTTACTCAAAGGCTTCGACGAAAGCGGCTTCGTCTTCTTTGGCAATTACCAGAGCCGGAAGGGCCGGGAGTTGACGAGCAATCCTTCGGCGGCCTTGACCTTCTATTGGTCCCCACTGAACCGGCAAGTCAGGATTGAGGGCGCGGCTGAGAAAGTCTCCGCTCAAGAGTCGGCAGAATACTTCCAGACTCGGCCGCGCGGCAGCCAGCTCAGCGCCTTAGTGTCGCCGCAGAGCGAGGTGATCGCGAGCCGGGCAGAGCTTGAAAAAAAGATCACCGAGTTAGAACAACGGTTCCAAAACCAACCCCTCCCTTGCCCCCCGCACTGGGGAGGCTTCCGCGTCAAACCGGTGAGTCTTGAATTCTGGCAAGGCCGGGAGAGCAGGTTGCACGACCGCATCCTGTATACCCGGCACAGTGAGGGTCGCTGGACGATCTGTCGCTTAGCGCCTTGAGCGCGTGAAAGGTAAGCTATGAGTTTCATCACGGTCAGGATCCCCGAACCTCAAACGGTCAATCTCAATCGAGTCTACGACGCAGTGGTGGTCGGCTCGGGCGCCGCGGGCGGGATGGCCGCGTACGTTTTGACTTCGCACGGCCTGAAGGTCTTGCTGCTCGAAGCCGGCAAGAAGCTCGACATCGACAAGGAACTCAAATCGACCGAGTGGCCTTACGAGCACCCGCGACGGGGCGAGATGGCGCCCGGCTACCATGCGCTCTCGCTCAATGAGTACACGATCCGCCAGCCGCCTTATGCTCAAGGGACGAAGTATCAGCACGTCTATTCCTACGTCCAGGGCTGGTCCGGGCCGGATTACAGCAAGAACATCGTCGTCGATGAGCGCGACCACCCGTACACGGGGACCAATTACGCCTGGGTGCGGGCCCGCTGCCTGGGAGGCAAGACCAACATCTGGGGCCGCCTCGCCTTGCGGCTCTCGGACTATGACTTCAAGGCCAAGACTCACGACGGGTACGGCGAAGACTGGCCGATCTCGTACCAAGACCTGGCGCCCTACTACGACAAGGTCGATCTCTATCTGGGCATCTCCGGGGTGAAAGAGAATCTGCCGCACCTGCCCGACGGCCTCTTTCAACGGCCGCTCCGCCTCAGCCCGGCCGAGATGAAGCTCCGGCGCGGCATCGCCAAAATGGATCGCGTGCTCACACCCTACCGCGCCGGCGTGACGACCGACGGGCTGAAGCACAACAAGTATCGCCTCCGCTGCTTCGGTCGCGGCGCGTGCGACCGGCGGGCCGGGGGCTGCGACATTCACGCGGCATTCGATTCGCCGACCGGGCTGATCTATCCGGCGCTCGATACCGGCCACCTGACGCTGCGCACCAACGCCACCGCTCACGAAGTGCTGGTTGATCCGAAGACCGGCCAAGCGCGGGGCGTGGCCTTCATCGACACCGAGACCGGCCGGAGCTATGAGGCCAAAGCGAAGGTCGTGGTGCTCGCGGCCTCGACGCTCGAATCGGCGCGGCTGATGCTGCTCTCGAAATCAAACCTCTATCCGACCGGGATCGGGAATTCGAGCGGGCACGTCGGGCATAACTTCTGCGAGCACGTCATGGGGCCAAGCATTACGGGTCTGGTCAAAGAACTCGTCGGCAAGCCCCGCACGCTCGATGACGGCCGGCCGGGCAGCTTCTACCTCGCGCGGTTCCGCAACCTGGCGACGCGACACCCGGACTTCATTCGCGGCTACGGCTTCGAGGGCAGCGGCGGGATGGGGATGTTTCCCGGCAATGCGCTGTCGACTCCGGGCTTCGGCTCAAATTATAAGCAGGCGGTGCGCGATTATGCCGGCGCCTTCATTCATCTGGGCGCCTTCGGCGAAGTGCTCCCGCGCTACGAGAACTATGTCGAGATCGATCCAACCGTGAAGGACCGTTGGGGCATCCCGGTCCTGCGCTTCAATTACAAGTTCGGCGATAACGAGAAGAAGATGGCCGCGGATATGGCCGAGACGGCGCAGGAGATGTTCGAGGCCGCGGGCATCGAGGTGGTCAGTGTCAGTCGCCGCATCCTGACCGAAGGCTGGTCGATTCACGAGCTCGGCACGGCGCGGATGGGGACGGAGGCGAAGACCTCGGTGCTCAATCAATATCAGCAGTCGCACGAGGTCAAGAACCTCTTCGTGGTCGATGGCAGCAGCCACGTCAGCGCTTCGTGCCAGAACCCGACCTGGACGATTATGGCGCTCTGTTGGCGGTCGTGCGATTACCTGGCCGACCAACTCAAGAAAGGGAATTTGTGATAGGCAGCGAGCAGAGCCCAGGTTACGATTAGCGCTATCATATAGCGCTATCATAGCGAGAAATGGTATGGTAGGTAAAAATGGCGGATGAGGAATGGGCATCTGAATCGTCGTGAGAGGTGGCATTGAGGAGCATAGATGAGCGAGGAGAATCTCCAAAAATCGGCGAAGGATTCTGGTCAGTTAAGTGCGGCCGAGCCCCTTTCAACCCTGAGCCTTGAGCAGGGAGTGGAAGAGGACGTTTTGGCGCGCTTGGAGCAAGCCGCGGAAAAGAGGGATGAGGGGGCCTTCCTACAGGTAGTTAGAACTGCAGATTGGCAGCGCTGCTCACCATCCGACTTTCTACACGCCGTTTCGCTAGCGTTACAAGCTGGAGCCCATCTGGCAGCACGGCAAATCTCCAGTGAGGGGGCGCAGTTCCATCCAGATGACCAGGAACTCCAAAGATATGCTCGCGTACTGGCCCCCCCACGAGTGATTAGTAATTCGCTCCCGGCTGATCCAACCCAAGAGGCTAATCGAGCCTGGCTGCTAGCCAATCGAGGCGCGCATTCCGGACGCTGGGTGGCCTTGCGCAATGGCCAGTTGCTGGGAGTGGCAGATTCGATAACCCAGTTGATTGAACAAATCGGCGATCCTCAAGGTGTCTTCCTAACACTTGCATACTAATGCTCCTCTCTTTGCATCATGGAGAATGCTTTGCTACAGGTGGCATCCGATACGACTATCTCCCAACCAGTGGCGGCAGCACAGAACGAATCTATCTCAGAGTAGAAATCGGCGGGTATACCACTTCTGCTATGCTTGATACAGGCGCGCCTTATTTTATCTGTTCCCCTGAAATCATCCAATCTGTCGGCTGCGACCCGAATGATTCTATCCCTACTCCTGAGATCCTCATTCGGGGCGCAAATAGAAAAGGACGACTTCAGCGTTTGAGCCTCACGCTGATCGCGACTGAAGGACAAAGCTTGTCTATCGACGCGCTCGCATTTATCCCATCTCAGGACGAGGTGGACTTTGGCAGCAATTTCCCATCCTTTTTAGGAATGTGCGGGTGCCTGGAACGTTTACGCTTCGCGGTGGATCCAGTGACTCAAACTTTTTACTTTGGCCAGTGCCCTTGAAGAGGTAAGTGATGAGCGATGAAGACTCACGAGAAATACTCAGTGCAGATGAGACACTGAAGAATAGCGAGACAGGGGTGAGCCGGCGCGAGATGATCAAGCTCACGGCCGGCGCAGTCATGGCGGCGCCGCTCGTCGGACTCGGTCCCGGCACCGCTGCCCCGCAAGCTAAAGCGCCGCTCTTCTTCACGCGAGAAGAATTCGCCTTGGTCGATGAGTTGACCGAATCGATCATCCCGACCGATGACCATTCGCCCGGCGCCCGCGCGGCCCAAGTCGCCGCCTACATCGACCAGCGTTTGGCCGAGTCGTTGGAAGCCGAGCCGAAAGAGTTGTGGCGGGCGGGGCTGAAGTTGATCGACAGTTTGTCTCAAGAGATGCACGGCCATCCGTTTATGCAGGCCACGCCCGCAGAGCGAGTCGCGGTGCTCACGCGGATCGCGCAAAATGAAACGAAGCCGCAGAAGCCGGAGGAGGTCTTCTTCAAAGAACTCAAAGCGCGCACCGTGCGTGGCTATTACACCTCGAAGATCGGCATTCACACGGAACTGGAGTACAAGGGCAATACCTACCTGAAGGAGTTCGCTGGGGAAGAAGTGCCACCGGCTTCCAGGCAATGATGGTCAGCACCAGGGCTAAAATGTGCGCGGATCCATCAAAGAGCATCATCCGCATTGATCCACCCGATCCGCGTCATCCGCGGTCCATTGAGCCTGATGCCAGCTACCCCATGCGGTACTCGCCTGAAACCATCTTTCACGCTGTACGTACCACTTTTTGTCAGTGAGAGAGGACTTTAGGGTTGAGCGGGGTTCGTCAGATACTTTGATGAACCCCGCTCTTTGAATCGCACTGAGAGATTAACTTTCGTCAGAAGCATCCATTACTTAGGAGCCATAAAAAAACAACTGCAACATTTCTAGCAAGGTATAATTGTCCTGAAAGCGCTGTATCACTAACGTATCTAAGCAAGCTGCTCAAAGGACAACATGACTCAGAAACCAGAGAG
>Ga0070707_100000064_pt1 | contig 96008 bp, 54 predicted proteins | sample KBSK5502metaG_FD_65468 | JGI IMG/M metagenome (GOLD analysis project Ga0070707, IMG submission 65468) | Corn, switchgrass and miscanthus rhizosphere microbial communities from Kellogg Biological Station, Michigan, USA - KBS K5-50-2 metaG | ecosystem: Host-associated > Plants > Roots >... | reverse complement strand
GCAATCTCCACAGATCGGCATTACCACCGGGCGAGCCAAGGCCCTCGTGGCCGCCGCGGTGGGGCTGATCAGCTTGGTTATCGGTGGGCTGGCTCTGGCCCGCTCCGCCGGTCGTATCGGCACCGGCAGCGGTCGAGCCGGGGCCATCGTGGCCCTGGTGCTGGGGCTGATCGGCATGAACCTTGGTGGGCTGGCTCTGGCCCGCTCCCGCCGTTCCCGCAGCACCGACTGACCCGGCCATGGTGCCGGGTCAGTGCCCGTGCTGTGATTCCTGCCCAATCCGTCCGCCGCCGGGCGGTTGGAATCGCATCCAGATCGAAGTTGCAGACCTTAAAAGTGAAGTTGAAAGGTTGCGGCAAGAGCGTCGACGAGGCAGAAGGCTGTTACAATGAGCGTGTCTAAGTCCATGGGTGGCCTCCGAGCGGGAACGCCAGATACTCCCATGAGAGGCGCCCGGGGCTTGGACTTCAACTTTTTCAAAGAACTGAAAACCTGCACACGGGGTTAGCTTTTTTCAAATAGCACAAGTCGTTTTCAATGCTCATTGACGAACCTCCGGTTGCGAGCTCGCCTCGTTGCACTTGGCAGGGCTTCAGTTATCTCCCATCTTATTTCCTCAGTCAGGGCCAAGATTACATAAACTAAAACCCACTATGCAATCTGCCTTGTCAATACCGGCGGCGAGGAACTCGGTGAGGTGTTTGACTAACCTTCTGCGCGTGTGTTTTATTGTCTGTTCGCACCTCTATCTGGCATCAACTTTCCACACCAGCAAAAGGTGAATCGGCCATGGCTTCAGACCTTCTCGACCGCAAGCAAACCCATTTCCTCCTCTGGCATCCCCAGGCGGCGCACGCACCGCAACTCATCATCGGGCGACTTCAGGCGGGCAATCCTCCGACCCTGATTGAAGAACAGCAACTGCCGCTCGCTCAAGCGGTAGGTGTCACGGGCTTGTGGGAAATCGCCGCGGCGAATTGCAACCTCCGAGATGGCGAAGTCTATCACTATTGGTTCGAGGTTGACGACACAAGCCCTTTTCGGCAACCGCCGCAACGCATTCGCTGCACAGACCCGACGGCGTTGACGGTCGACTGGAGGCTCATCGCACCGCGCTTGCCTTCTCCTTACACAAACGACGACCAGCAACCGGCGGCAGTGATCAAATTCGTCAATGGTCGACTTGTCTCTTGTGACCCTGGCGGCGAGGAGATCAACTTTGCAGGAGAGCCGAACTCAGATACCTTGCCTCCGAACAATCAACTCGTCATTTATGAACTGCCGACCGCCTGGACGAGGATCCTGGGTGAAGCCAATCTCGAGCGCGGCGTCGGCTCGTTCCGCGACGTCACTGCGCTCATCGACGAGAATGAAGGCGGCGCGAATTTCTCTGATCTGGGCGTGCTTGAACCGGGTCGGTCGTACCTCACCGAATTAGGAGTGAATGGGCTTGAATTGCTGCCGCCGGCCGACAGCTTTTTCAAACGTGAGTGGGGTTACGACACGTCGCACTACCTGGCACCAGATTTTGAACTGGGTTTCCCCGAAGGCAACTCCTCGCCCACGCCTAATTCCGATCTGGCAAGGCTCATCCGGGCCTGCCACATCCACGGCATCCGCTTTTTCATTGATGTAGTGATGGCGTTTGCACGCGCTGAGGCTTACCAGAATATCGACTTCTCTGATTTCTATATCGCCGATCCTGGCCATAACCAGAACGACCCGGATGCGCTGACCTCGACGCGCGGAGACGGGAGCAAGCAAGTGCGCGACGGCTTCGGCAGCACCCTCTTCCGCTATGCCAAATTTGTCAATACCTATGATCCGCTCTCGGGGCAAGACGCTATGGTTTCACCAGCCCGCCAGTTGATGTTCACCTATCTCACCCGCTGGATGCGAGATTTCCATGTCGATGGCATCCGTATGGACAGTGTGGAGAATGTCGCCAACTGGGATTTCGTGGGCGGCTTCAAAGACTTGGCCCGCGAGCTCTGGCTTGCGCGTTGGAATGATCAGGGTTTGGGTCCAGGCGCCGACGGAAGATTCCTTGTCGTTGGCGAGGAGCTTACCCTGCCCATGGAGCTACTGCGCCAACAACGCCTTGACGGCCTTTGGAACGACCGGTTTCGTGAGCTAGTGAGAGCGGCCATCATCGGGCAAGCCGCCGATGCCAATTCTACCTTCGAGCAGACAGTGCGCCAGGCGGTTGACTGCCGACTACTCGGATTCACTGACGGCGCGCAGGCGGTCAATTATTTAACCTCACATGATGTCGAAGGTCGGCGCAGAGAGCGGCTCTTTAACTTCCTCATCAACTGTCAGGTCGGGGACATTGAGAAGCGCATCAAGCTCGCCTTCGTTTGCCTCCTCACTTCGGTCGGCGTTCCCATGATCCTGGCCGGAGAGGAGTTCGCCGACCAGCATGATCTCTTTGATGGAGACGGTCACATCTCACAGTCGGGCGGCAAACAGGTCGACCCGGTGAACTTCAGCCGGCTTGAGGACCCGATGCGGAAGCGGATCTTCGACTACGTATCGCGGCTCGTGAAGCTTCGCACCACATATCCGTCATTGGGCATAAACGACACTGAGTTCATTCATACGGATTTCAATAACGGCAAACGTGTCCTCGTCTGGCGTCGCGGAAGCCAGGCAGACGAACCGGTAGTCGTCGTCGCCAACTTCTCCGACTTCATCACGGAGAATGCGTTAAGCCCCGGAGCAGAGTACATCGTGCATAACTGGCCCGCAACACCCATCGGTCGGCAGTGGCGTGAGGTGACACAGGATCGTCTGGTGATTCCTCAACAGGTGGGGAGAGAGCCCATCTTCCCGTGGGAAGCCAAGGTCTACACTTTGGCCTGAGATAACCAGCGCCGACATTGCCCTGAGCCAATCGAAGCCTTGCTCTTACCTGCCAGCAATTCCTTGAGGGGACGTGCCAAGGAGATTGAAGAAATTCGAGAGCCTCGTCGTCAGACTAAAGTAAACGCCTTGGCGGTTGTTTGCTCCCGTGCTCGTCGGCCCAGAGACAAGAGCGCGGTAGCCGGTGAAGTTGTAGCCAATCGCTAAGCGTAAGTCCTCAAGCAGCCAGAAACCGAGTTCCGCCCCATATGAAGAGCGCCGCGAATGGCTTGAGGGTTGAGTGAGCAAGCGTCCTTCAAGAGCGACATCGAAGTAGGTTGAGAAGCGGTTTTGAACGCGCCCTTGCACAAGAAATGTTCCGGCTCCCGCCGGAGCAAGAGAGTTGCCGTTGCCGGTTGAGGCCCGGCGCCAGGCGAGGCGGCCATAGAGTTCGAACTTCTTGATCGGTTGTCCGAGGCCATCAACTGCAAGCGTCTCGGTCCTCTCACGTGTGGTCGAATAGTCGCTCGCCGCTTGCGCCGGGCCGCGATCGTAAGAGCGAACGTTGTAGGAGAAAAGCAGTGCCGCCTTGTCAGATTTGGTCGGCCTGTAGGCGAGCGCGGCTGTTTCATCGAGAGAAGTAAAGGCCCTCTTTTCAGCGTCAATTCCAGCGCTCGGTTTCAGCGTAGAACTCGTCGCTGATGCTGTATTGGCTTTCGTCCACTGAAGACGTCCGAGCATTGTCAGGCTGGCGCCTATGCGTCCGGCGGCTGCGGCGGTGATGATGTGTCCAATGCCAAGGCGATCGCGCAGTTCATAGCGTAGCGTGGATTTGAAATTGTCAGTTGGTGTCCAAGCAAAGCCCGCCCCTAAGCTCGCATAACTTTTTCCTCGCCCCGCCATGTGGAAAGCACGCTCGAAGGAGACTTCGACTGAGAGATCATCTTTGATGGGGAGGCGATTTGTGAGTCCAAGGATCGCGAAGCTGTCGCTGGCATTGATCCCATTCTCAGTCTGGTAGCGACTATTTAAGGAAGTAAGGCGACCGACCCTGGTCTCCACGCCGATGGCCGTCTCCTTGCGCGCAGCGCTCAAACCGAAGCCTGTTCCCCCCAGATCGGAGATCGGAATGATGGGAGCCGCACCCAGCCGTTCGGTGAAAAAGAGCTTGGTGATCTCGCTCAGCTTGTAGGTCGCTCCGAGCGTAGTTTGGTTTGGGTAGGTCGGATCGGCCTCGGCGAGGTTCTGCTCGCGTTTGGCTTCGAGGCGAAGCTTTGAGGTCGCCTGAAGCTCAGCACCCATTGACAGCAGGTGAGATGAGGTCTCTTTCTGACCGCGCTGATCCTGAAAGTTGCGAAAATCGTAGCCGAGATGGAATCGCAGGCGATCACTCAAGCTTTGAGTCCAAAGCGCCGAGATCGTGCGCCGCAGATTATTGACCTGTTCGGTTCTGTTGCGTTCTTCGGTGAAGCCTAACCGCAGGTCAGCGCCTTGACGAGGCCGGAATTCGAAGGTGACCTGTGCTCTGTTTGCTCCTGGCGTCACGGTTGCGCCGAAGGGATTGAAGAAGCCTTCGGTGGCGTGGCTCAAAACTGCTTTGATGATCCCGCTACGCCAAGGGATCTTTTGCTCCAACTCGGCGCGGTAGGCCATTCCGTTTTCAGGCGCCGACCCGGCGGAAGCGCTGATCATCGCGAGCGCGCGTCCTGAGGTCATCGCCCACTCAACGGAGAAATAACCACCAAGCGGGAGCATCTTGCGTATTTCGACGCCGCCGAGGCGGTACTTATCGAGTGAGCCTTGCCGCTGGTCGATGAAAGTGCCGCCAACTTTCAAGCCCAGAGCAGCGAAGTTTTTCGCGCCCTGCGCCAGGTAGATATTTGAGTCTGCGCCCGAACCCTGATGTTCATAGGTCACGACCACCTGCGCGAGATTGAACTGCATGTCATAGGTCGAGAGCAGCCTGATAAAGAAGATGTGGCCGGTCAAGTAGTCGATCTGGTAATCAACGTAGCGGGTGAGAGTCTCGCGCTTGAGAATGATCTCGGGATTGCGCCGGTCGCGGATTTCAATCGTGACGATTTCTGAACCAGCGAGCACATTGGTATGGGTGAGACGCACAAAGCCGACTTGTGTGCCATCAAAGATGTCGCGCGCGTAACTGGTGTTGGGCCGCGCGCCGGCAATAGTGATGAAACTTGCGTCGTGCGCTTCGAGGTGAATTTTGCCGCCAGTTAGTTTGCGCCCGTAAGCGGCGAGCGATGATTGATTGCGAGATGCCATCTCCCGGCCTTGCCCTGATTCACTACCTGAAAGTGTGAAATCGCCGAAGAGGGCGAAGTGACGGCCGCGGTCAAAGCGGGCGTAGAGCTTTGAGTTCGATTGCGCCTCATCGTAGCGGGTTGAAGAGTCGCCAAAGAGCGGATAGATGCGGTCGAGCGGATCGCGCTCAAAAAGCGAGTCGCGGCCCTCGATCCGGTTGAGCGCCCGCTTGCTGTCATACGCGAGAGTGAGCAGATTCTGCTCGCCGAGCTTGCCTTTATAGAAGAAGCCCAGGTGGCCCCATAAGCTGCCTTCGTCGCGCCGCATCGAGAGATCGGGAGATGCCTTGCCGAAGCTCACTTCGCCGATGCCGACAAGCAAGACGGGGCGCAATTCTGCGACGACCTGAATCGCATGGAAAGCTTCGCACTTTCCGCTCGACGCTTTAAGGTTAATGCGGCCTGATGCTGGGCCGGAAACGAGCTTGAAGTTGGCCTCGCCGTTCTTGAGGTTAATTGAAAGCTGCTGCGCGTTCCGACCGGCTTGTTCAAGACCGGAGATCTTACCAGGCTGAGCGCTGCGATCTAGTACCGTTTGAGTGACATTGATCTCTTCGCTCTCCTTAAGCAGCTTGCCGCCTGTCGCCTCGATGGCGATTTCACCGTCAATGGCGGGGTTGCCCCACTCGTCCACTGCCTTAAGCTTGACGAGCATCGAGTCACGCCCTCCCGCTTGCAACGACTGGTGTGACGGGATGATCTGGAGCGCTTTCACTGGGCCGCGGCCATAAAGAAGGAGATCAAGTGATTTGCCAGCGCGGCGATCAGCGAGGCAGCGTGCGGTGAGACGAAGACGATTTGGTCCGGGCTTGAGGTTGAGGCCGACGTAGCGGTAAGAGGAGAAGCCAATCTTTGGATCAACCTTGCGAATGCCGACTTGCTGATCGCTCGCTGCTTCGCCATTGACGGAGACTTCGACTGACCAATCAACTGCGACACGCACCTCGAATTCAAGTGAGGCAGACAAAATCACCTGGTTGTTCTCGACCGAAACGATGATCTCTTCGGGCGCGATCCTTTCGTTCGGCAGAGAAAATTTAATGACGGGGGTACCTTCAGGCGTGGGGCTTAAGCTGTTAGCCGCCTGTGCGTCTGTGAGCGCGACGGTTATAGTTCTCGGTTTATCTTCTTTTCCAGTCTCAGTGGTCTGTGTTTCTGCATCCTTCGCTTGATCACGCTTGGCGGCCCTGTTGGAAGGCTCAGCCGCTTTGAGACGGTTGACCTTGCGATCAGCTTTTGCCTTCGCCTCGCGATCCTGCTCTTCCTTCTTTTGCTTCAAGCGTTCCTGGTAAGCCGGACAGTCAGCCAGCTTGTCGAGCGCAAGTGAACTGCACGATGCGGCGCTGTTCCAACTGAGTGGCCGGAGCGCAAAGTTCTGCCGGATGATTCCGCCGCCGAGGAGCGGATGGCGCAGCAGCCGTGTCCACGAGCGATTGGACTTCAAGCCTTCATCAATCAAGACGTCTCCGGGCGGGATCGTCGTCGGATCAAGACTGAGGACAATCGCGCCGCCATTCATCACCGGGAAGTTATACATTCCGGCGCTGTCAGTTGTGACCGAGCGACCATCGGCAGTATAGATACGCGCGCCAGCTACGGGGCGATCAGTCTCCTCATCATAAAGGCCGTTGCCGTTGAAATCTTCAAACACGCGTCCGATGACCGCTTGTCTCTCGGAGAAAAGTAATGAGCCGACGGTGATCTGGGCGTGTGCCGGAGGAGTTGAGACCGTCTCTCCCGACGGGAAATGCCCAGAGCCGGTCACTCGGTTTTCGTGCGCACCCAGCCGCGCGCCCACGCCGATGCGTGTCCGGTAGATCAGTGTCACGGTTTCGTGCGGAGCGAGGGTGCCGAGATGAAACTTGAGCACTTGGCCCAAGTGCTCCGGCTCGATCTGCGCGCTCTGATCTTTGCCGCGTAGAGTACGCCCGCTGCCCGACACATAGAAAAATGACTCAGGAGGCGAATCGGTCATTACGGCATCGAGTAAAGGAAGGTCTGTCGTATTGCGCAATTCGACGCGGTAAGTGACGATGTCACTGATCTCGGCCTCGGTTCTGTCGGCGGTCTTGGTGATCTCAAGGGTCGAAGCTTCAAACAGAGGAATGTTGAAGGCAAGGACTGCGAGATGGGTGAGATGCACAGGCTGGTCTGTTAAGCTGTATCCGCCAGGTTTCGCAACCCGCTGACCGTCAAGTGCTCTGAGAGTAGCATCAAATAGTTTTTCGCTGGCAGGTTCGAGCGTCACCTCTACCACACGCGAACGATAGCCGCGCGCTGACACCTGGAGATACACCTTCTGTGGGCTGCCCGCGAGCGTCGGCTTGAAATTCCATTGAGCGCTTGAAGCTGTGGTCAGCGGATTATGATTGGCAGCGTTCGGCTCAACTCCCATCCCGTCAAGTGTGACGGCTTTGGTCCCATCGGTGTCGCTGGTCAGGTAGAGCCGCGAACTGCCAACGGGGAGCGCCGTCTCGCCGCTGTGACCGGCGTAGACGACTCCTGCCGGATTGATGATGATGAGCGCCCTCGTACTATTGATCGGATCAAAGTTGCTGCCTCTGAGCGTCGCGTAATTGAGGAGACCAAGTCCTGCCTGTCCGGCAATAATCTTGACTTTGAAAGCGATGAGGACGATCTGGCCTGGCACTACTGTGCCAAGCCTAACCTCAATGGCATTGCTTATGACGCGTCCTCCGTCTCGACCATCAGCATCTGAGAGATGGTCATTGCCGAGATAGAGCGAGTCAGGTATGTAGACGACTCCCTCCGGCAACACGTCACGCAAGACTGTATCGCGCGCTGGGGAGCCGCCGCTGTTACGAAAGGCAATCACGTAAGCGACTGTCTGACCCGGCGCCGCAGTGATTTCCCTGGCGCTTCCTTCGATGGAATAGGGCGGAGTCGGCTTCTCACCGCCGAGGATTCCTTTGTAGGGCGGCAAGCTCGGATCATTTGGCGAGGTCAAGCGCGGCCCGTCACGCACGGTGACGGCCACGACCTCCGACGCGCCCCCGTACTCTGTTCCTCCTAAATCATGATAGCTGCCCTGCGCCTGGTTATAGAGAGTAGTTCCAGCAGGAGTAGCGTGGCGCTTGTCTTGCGCCAGAACGCGGACCGCGACTGCCAGCAGCAGAGGGGCGATCAACAAAACAAGGAGTTCTCGCTTGCTCAATCTGGCGGTTCTCATCAACTGCCTCTTTTTCTTCCCGCTAAAACTCCTCGGGCCGAGATAAGAAAGACGGCGCGGGTAGTGCTGGCGGCCTTACGTCCCGCGCCGTCTTGATGGCTGCTGATGGGCAGTTACTTGATCGTGCGTTTGAACTTGAATACACCCGAGACGCCTGGGGCGATGGGACCGCCGATGGTGTCTTTGAGCAGATTCGAGCCAGCCGCATCACCCATGATCGTCCCGCCTCGCGTATCCGAAGCTGAGCCGGTGACGTGATCGGTGTAAGTGGCCCAGTTGTTCGGAGCCGCCGCGCCGTCTTCTGTAATCACGATGTTCGACGCCGAGAGGGTGAGATTGCCCGTGCCTCCGGAGGACGAGACATTCGTGTAGGTGAGCGTGTACTCGATGACCGCGCCAGGGACCGGATCGTTGGCGCCGCCTACACCCGTGCCGTTGGTCACAGTCGCGGTCTTGTCAAAGCGCATAAACCCGGTGTAGAGGCGGTCAATCGTGTCATTCGCTGCTGAAGTCGAGTTGGCTGAGGTAGCGCGGATGACCGTGTCATATCCTGTGAGTACGGTTTTGCCAGCCGGGGCTGTAATACGAACCAGAATGTTGGCCGTGCTGCCGAAGGGCACCGCGAGAGAAGCGCTCCCGCCGCCGGAGATGGTGGTATAAGAAGTCCCGCCGTTTGTCGAGACTTCAACTGTGAAGCTGGAGGGGGCAGTGGGTGCGGTGATCGTGTAGGTGTCGTTGGCGTTGCCGGTGTTCTGAATGGTGTTGGTGTAGGTGAGCACGCCCGCTGCCGTCGTCACACCGCCCGGAGCGACGCCCGCGATGCCGGTGGTGATGCTCAGGTTCGAGTAGTCATCGTTGTTGCTGGTCGGCCCCATAGCGGCGGGCTGGCCGTTCGGTCCAATCAGAACGGCACCGACCGCGACGAGCGTTGTGTATTGAATGATGCCGTCGCCGTCAATGTTGCCGGGCTGCGCTCCTTCGTTGAAGTTCGCATTCCCGTCACCTTTGTTCGGCACGTTGTCACCTGATTGATCAGTGAGCGCTAGGCCGACGAAGCTCCGGCCGAAGGCATCGGCGATCTCTGCAATCGGAGTCGAAGCATTGATGTTGGTCTTGATGGTCACGACCAGGTTGAATGCGCTTGAGGAAGCGCCCGCGGCGAGAGAGTCGCCGATCTTGAATGCTACGCGCGTGACGATTGAGAGATCGCCGGGGGCCGACACGCTCCAGCTTGCCGAGAGTGGATCGGTTGAAAGCGGAGAGGTCGTAAACATCGTTCCGGCCGGGAAGGTCTGACTGCTCTTGAGAGATGTCCCGACCGGAATCGGAGCCACGATGAAGATGCCGGTGCTTGAGCCGAGGGTTTGCGCTGACGCAGCGCGAGCGCCGTTATTGGCTAGTTGATAGGTGTAGGTGATGTCAGCGCCTAGAGCAAGGGGACCGCTTGGAGCTGTCAGCGTGAGTAGCAATAGGACGTCGCTGTCAATGAGCGCCGTAATGTCGCCCCTGGCTTCGCGCAGCCCATTAACTGAAGAGGTCGAGACGGTGCGCACTTCGTGGGCCGATGAATCGGCCGGCTGGTTATCGAAGGTCGGGCCGCCCGCGCTCGCATCGCCCAGAGTGACGGTGACGCCTGAGCCGGGCGCAGCGCTCGCACTGATATTGACCATAACCAAGACTTTGAAATTGGCGCCCGCCGCAAGTCCCGCTGAGATGACGTCTGAGGCATTGCCCTTGATGTCTGTGTCACCGGCATCAATTGCGCCGTTGTTATTGACGTCAATGACCGCTTGTGTGATTGAGCCGGGACCGGTGATCTGCAAGCTCGCGCCGCTTGCCAGGAATCGCACCTGATCGGTGAAGTTACCGGTATTGGTGACCGTGAAGGTGTAGAGAATGCCGTTTTGACCAGCGACCACAGTTGGCAGAGTTCCGGCATCGGGCGTAATAGCCAGGCCTGAGACGTTGGAGACTGTGATTGACACGGTGTTGGATTGGGTGGCGAAACTGTTGCCGCTGCCGTCGCTGTAGGTGGCTGACGCGGCGTTAGTGATGACCGTGCCTCCCGCCGTGGTTTGGGCGAGGCTCGTGAGCGCAACCGAAGTCAAGAAGAGAACACCGAGCGCGAGGCTCCACAAGATGCGCCTGGTGCGAGATGGACGTTGCATAGCTTTTTAGGTCCTCCTTGGAGATGGTTGAGAATGATTGATGGCGAGACTGTAATAAGGTTGTGGGGCGCATCTATTCAGCGCCAAGTCACTTGACCCGCACTTTGTAGGTGGCGCTGACGGCCGAGCCGCTCGCGAGCGGCCCATTCCACAAGTAGCGGATGTGAGTGTAGAGAGTCACCGGGGCCGGCACCGTTTTGATCGAGCCGTCGGCTTGTTTTTCTTCAATCATTGGACGGGCGGAAAAATCCCGGCCGCCATTGATGCTGAAAGTAATTTGCGGTGATTCTTCGCCCGAGCCGCTGCCTTCGACATAGCTGGTTCCTGCCGGCATCGGCGCGGTGGTTTGATAGCCTAAAGCCGGGGCGCCACCTTCATTGCGTGAGGTGAGCGTCCAGTTCAGGATTTCTCCGGGCCGCACGCTCTTGGCCTCCGCTAGCGTCATTTCTTTTCCGGCGCGCAGCACCGTTCCGACGAGCTTGACCTTCACCGACGGCTTGGCTTGGGCGTAGACGGCTATGGCCGCCGCCAGGATGAAGAGTGAAATCGCCGCGAAGCGCCGTCCGCGCGAATTGATGTTGAAGCTCATGGCTGATAATTCCTCCTTGATGAGACTGCTTTCGAGATTGATCACGCCCGCGCTCTGCTGCTGCCTGGGCGATCTATTAAGCGCAATCACGTGATTGCACACGACAGCGAAGGGCAACGGCTGTGCCCTGCGTCGGGCAGTTCTTCTCCTGAGTGGATGAAGGTGGGCGCCTGTCACTGACAGGTTTTGATAAGTGCTTGGAGACCTACGAGGATGAGCGTGAAAGATAATAAGAAGGGACTGGCTGATGCTTCGCAGTCATGGTGATCCCAATGCGATGGGAGGCCCCTTTCTCAGCCGCAATGAGGTGAGAGGAGGCGTGAGGCTGGCTTTGGGAAGAGAGAGTTCACCTGTGGAATTTCCGCAGGCCTTCACGCCAACTTTAGGCGATAGTTCTCCCGGAAGGCCATCAAGCGGGGTTCGGCGCAGTCTGCGGAAAAAGGGTGGGCACCGATCTCTCGCCCGCCGCCTCTGAGCCCCGAGCATAGTCAGAGGGAGCAAGCGATCTCACCGCTATTTCAATGAAGGCGACCGCTGTCGGTAACGTCCCCCTTCTCGTAAATTTGACCCTGCCGCCAATTAAACACATTCTGTAGTATTGACACTTCGCCCGCTATCCACTATCTTGTATTCGTTTTCGGTGGGCGGTCAGCTGAGACCTGACCGCCCGGCAAGAGGGAATCCGGTGCGAATCCGGAACTGCCCCGCAGCGGTGAGCAGGAACGAAGGTCGTCATCAAGCACTGGCGCAAGCTGGGAAGCGACGATCGGTAGGAAATTTAAGAACTATCCGCGCCTGCAAGTCCGAAGACCTGCCGAAAGCCTGCCAGATGAGCAGACATTGCCAGAGTTTTCCGAGGGGGAAAACGGCAAGCCCGGCACGCCTGAAATCTGCCCGCAGACTTGTCTGATCTCCCGCCCGGAATCTCGCCTTAACAAATCGAGAAATCCTTGAGAAACGAGGTCAAACTGTTTATGACGGGAAATGCCAACGTTCACGCAGGGACCGATCCGCGGATAGAAGCCGCGCCCACGACCATGCGCGTGCGCAAACGCAATAGAAACCTTGAACCTGTAGACGTCAACAAAATCGTCCGCGCCGTGGGACGCTGCTGCGCGAGGCTGCCACACGTGGACGCGATTCGCGTCGCCACCAAAACCATCGGCGGCTTGTACGACGGCGCGACGACCAAAGAGCTCGATCGCCTCTCGATCAACACCGCGGCTTCGTTGATCGTGGAAGAACCGGCGTATTCCCGGCTGGCGGCGCGGCTGCTGGCGACTTACGTTGACAAGGAAGTCCGCAACCAGGAGATTCAATCGTTCTCGCAATCTATCAGCATGGGACATCAGACCGGACTCGTCTCCCCGCAGGTGGCGGAGTTTGTCGCCGCGGGCAGCCGCAAGCTGAACGACGCCATCGAGCCGGAACGCAGCGACTTCTTCGAGTATTTCGGCCTGCGCACGGTCTACGACCGTTACCTGCTGCGCCATCCCACGCGGCGCGATGTGATTGAAACGCCGCAATACTTCTTCATGCGCGTGGCCTGCGGGCTGGCGCAAAGCGTCAGCGAGGCCATTACCCTCTACCGCCTGTTTTCCTCGCTCGAATACACGCCGAGCACGCCGACGCTGTTCAATGCGGCGACCAATCACCAGCAGCTTTCTTCCTGCTTTCTGCTCGATTCGCCGCAGGACGAACTGGAAGCGATCTACAAGAAATACACCGATGTGGCGATGCTCTCGAAATTCGCGGGCGGCATCGGCATCGCATACACCCGAGTGCGCGCCAAAGGCTCGCTCATTCGCGGCACCAACGGCCTGTCCAACGGCATCATCCCGTGGTTGAAAACGCTCGATTCCTCGGTGGCAGCGGTCAATCAGGGCGGCAAGCGGCGCGGCGCGTGCTGCGTTTATCTGGAAAGCTGGCACGCCGACATCGAATCATTTCTGGAATTGCGCGACAACACGGGCGATGAAGCGCAGCGCACTCACAATTTGAATCTGGCGAACTGGGTTCCCGATCTGTTGATGAAGCGCGTCGAGGCCGACGAGCTGTGGTCGCTGTTTGATCCCAAGGTCGTGCCGCATCTCCCTGACCGGTATGGCGAGGCATTTGAAGCAGCCTATCTTGCGGCGGAAGCGCAAGAACTATTTGTCAAACAGATCAAGGCGCGCGACCTGTATCAACGGATGATGAAGACGCTCGCGCAGACCGGCAACGGCTGGATGACCTTCAAGGACGCAAGCAACCGGAAATGCAATCAGACCGCACAGCCCGGAGCCGCAGTGCATCTGTCCAATCTGTGCACAGAAATCCTTGAAGTGACCGCCGCCGAAGAGACCGCGGTGTGTAATCTAGGGTCGCTCAATCTGGGCCGTCATGTCCGCGAAGGAAAATTCGATTTTGAAAAGCTGGCTCAGAACGTGCGGCTGGCGATGCGCGCGCTGGATCGCGTCATTGACATCAACTTCTATCCCCTCCCGGCGGCGGCGGCCTCGAACCAGCGCTGGCGCCCGGTGGGACTGGGCGTGATGGGTTTGCAGGACGTCTTCTTCCAGTCGAAGCTGCCCTTCGATGCGCCTGAAGCGCTGCGGCTTTCGGCGCGCATTCAGGAAGAAATTTACTACTGCGCCCTGCTGACTTCGTGCGAACTGGCGGAAGAACTCGGCGCGCACCCGGCCTTTGCCGAAACACGTGCGGCGCGCGGCCAGTTGCAGTTCGACCTCTGGGGCGTCAAACCCGAGCAACCGGAGCGCTGGGAAGCCCTGCGCGAACGGATCAAAACATCCGGCCTGCGCAACTCACTGATGATCGCCATCGCGCCGACGGCGACGATTGCCTCGATCTGCGGCTGCTATGAATCCATCGAGCCGCAGGTTTCCAACCTCTTCAAGCGCGAAACGCTCTCGGGCGATTTCCTGCAAATCAATCGCTACCTGGTCGCCGACCTGAAACGTCTCGATCTGTGGACGGAAGAAATCCGCAACCAGATCAAGCTGGCGGAAGGCTCGATTCAGGGGCTGGAAGAGTTGCCCGCCGAGTTGCGCGCGCTCTATCGCACGGCGTGGGAGCTGCCGATGAAAGCGCTAATTGATCAGGCCGCGGCGCGCGGCGCTTTCATTGACCAGAGCCAGTCGCTCAACCTGTTTCTGGAATCGCCGACCATCGGCAAGCTCTCTTCGATGTATATGTACGCCTGGAAGAAGGGGCTGAAGACGACTTACTACCTGCGTTCGCGGCCCGCGACGAATATCGCGAAAACGACGGTGGCGGCTCATCCGGCCATCGCCCCGTCGCCTCGTTTCAGCGACGCCGAAGCGCTGGCCTGTTCGCTGGAAAGTCCGGAAAGCTGTGAAGCCTGCCAATAAAACCCCAATGGAGAAATATGCTGCTCAACCCCGGATTCAATCTGACGTTGCGCCCGATGACATATCCCGTCTTTTATGAGATGTACCGCAACGCCATTAAAAATACCTGGACGGTGGAAGAAGTTGATTTCTCGACCGATCTGGCGGATTTGCGCACGCGGCTGACGCCCGCCGAACGGCATCTTATTAATCGTCTGGTGGCTTTTTTTGCGACGGGCGATTCGATCGTCGGCAACAACCTGGTGCTCAATCTCTACAAGCACCTCAACGCCCCGGAAGCGCGGATGTATCTGTCACGCCAGCTTTACGAGGAAGCGCTGCACGTGCAGTTTTATTTGACGCTGCTCGATACTTACATTCCCAATCATGCCGAACGGGAGCAGGCGTTCGCGGCCGTTGACAACATTCCTGCGATTGCGCGCAAGGCGCAATTCTGTCAGCGCTGGATCGATTCGATCTTCGCGCTGGACACCTTGCAAACCCGACAAGACCGGCGGCAATTTCTGCTCAATCTGATCTGTTTTGCCGCCTGCATTGAAGGGCTATTCTTTTTCGCGGCCTTCGCCTATGTCTATTTTCTGCGCTCGAAAGGCTTGCTCAACGGGCTGGCCGCGGGCACGAACTGGGTCTTTCGCGACGAAAGCATGCACATGGCCTTTTCGTTCGAGATCGTCAAGACCGTGCGCCGCGAAGAGCCGGATTTGTTCGATGCCTCGCTCACGCACGACATTTACCAGATGCTGGATGAAGCCGTCGCCTGTGAGGTGCAGTTTGCTGAAGATTTGCTGAGCGGCGGCGTCGCAGGGCTTTCCACGCGTGAGATGCGCCAGTACCTGCAATTCGTCGCGGATCAGCGCCTGGGGCAATTGGGCTTGCCAACGCGCTATCACGTTCACAATCCGTTTCCGTTCATGGAACTGCAGGACGTGCAGGAACTGGCCAACTTCTTCGAGCGGCGCGTGTCGGCTTATCAAGTCGGCGTCAGCGGCCAGGTCGCTTTTGACGAAGTATTCTGACCGCGCGGGGGCGGACAAGAGCTTTTTTCCGCTTCATCATTGAAGAGGCGAGTTGAGGAGGGAGATTGCCGATGGCTAGAGGGGCGAGAAAGAAGGCGCTGCTTTCGTGGAGCAGCGGTAAGGACAGCGCCTGGGCTTTGCACGTGCTGTGCCGGCAGGCCGAGCTTGAGGTCGTCGGCCTGCTTTCGACCATCAATCAAGAGTTTGATCGCGTGGCGATGCACGCGGTCAGGACAGCTTTATTGCGGCAACAGGCGGAGAGCGTCGGGCTGCCGCTGCGCCTGATTGAACTGCCGTTCCCGTGCAGCAATGAAAACTACGAAGAACGTATGCGCGAACTGATCGCCACAGCGCAGGCTGACGGCATTGAAGCCATCGCCTTTGGCGATCTGTATCTGACTGACGTGCGCCAATACCGGGAACGGATGATGGAGGGGACGGGGATCATCCCGCTCTTTCCGCTATGGGGCCAGCCAACCGCCCAACTGGCGCGGGAAATGCTTGCTGGAGGATTGCGCGCGCAAATAACCTGCATTGACCCGCGCCGTCTGCCCGCGTCGCTGGGAGGCAGCGAATACAACCGCGATTTTCTGGACGCGCTGCCCGTCGGTATTGATCCGTGCGGCGAGAACGGAGAATTTCACAGCTTCGCTTTTGACGGCCCGATGTTCAGCCGCCCGGTTAACTTCACTGTCGGAGAAACCGTTGAGCGTGACGGTTTCATCTTCACTGATCTGTTGCCGGTGAAGGACCGATGAGACTGCGAAAACTGATAGAGACTATTTTACCCGCTCGCCGCGCGAATGCGGAGCCTATGGTCGTCCGTTCGTTTGCGGCGCATCGCTGGAGGGGTTGCGGGTGCTTGAGGATCAAGCTCGACGCGGCAACGAGAAAAGAACTGCGCGAGCGATATGACGATTGCCCGGGTCGCGAATGAGAGCCGTCAAGATGCCTCAGCCTCTGACTTCTGCCAGCACGCTCGGCTGCCGGCTTGGAAATTGGTTCGCCAAGGGCTTATACTGGAAGCCAACCGCGAAGGGCGCATCCAGTCCGCGGAAAGGGCCGTGCCCACCTGAAGCAAGACAACTAAAGTCACGAACCTTCTTTCAGCCTGATCGGGCGGACGCCAGGCACAACCATGAAAGGAGTTTCGTATGTCTGACGCACTTCCACTCCCGCCTCGTCCCCACCTCGAACAATACAAGAAGCTCGCCAAAGACTTCCAACACGCTTGCAAGTCGGGCGACACCGGCGCCGTCCGCGACTGGGCCGCCCGCTGGGCAGAACAGCTTGCCCGGCTGCAAGGCCTGGAGATCACGCCCGCAGTCCAAAGACAGATCGCCTTCGAAGCGGAACGGATCGAGCAGCGCTGGCGCAAGTTCAAGCAGACGAATGAACGCGCCGCGCGGTGTCGGCTATCCGACGCGCAGTTCTTCGTCGCGCGCGGGCACGGCTTCGCGAGCTGGCCGAAGTTTACCAAGCACCTTGAAGCGCTGCGGCGCGCTAATTCGCCGGTCTCGAAGTTCGAGGCGGCAGCCGACGCGATCGTGAGCGGCGACCTGGCGGGGCTCCGGAAGCTGCTGAGCGAGAATCCGGAACTGGTGCGGGCGCGCTCGACGCGTGAACACCGCTCGACTCTGCTCCATTATGTCTCGGCCAACGGCGTCGAGGACTTCCGCCAGAAGACGCCGAAGAATATCCTCGAGATCACGAAGCTGCTGCTTACGGCCGGCGCCGATGTGAACGCGGAGTCGGATGCGTATGGTGGCCGCTCGACAACGCTCGGATTGGCGGCGACGAGTTGGCACCCGGAAAAGGCCGGCGTGCAGCTCCCGCTGATGGAATTGCTGATCGAGCATGGCGCAATCATCGACGGGCCAGATGGGGGCAGCGCGGTCAACGGCTGCCTGCATAATGGGCGCGCGGAGGCGGCCGAGTTCTTGGCGAGTCACGGCGCGCGGTTAGACCTGGAAGGGGCGGCCGGGGTCGGGCGGCTCGACGTCGTCAAAAGCTTCTTTCACGATGACGGCAGCCTGAGGCCGCCTGCGACACAGGAACAAATGAATGACGGCTTCGCCTGGGCCTGTGAATTCGGCCGTACTAACGTCATCGCTTTCCTGTTGCAACAAGGTATAGAGGTGGACGCGAGGCTCAGGCATGATGGACAGACGGGCCTGCATTGGGCCGCATACGGCGGGCACGTGGATACCGCCAAGCTGCTGCTCGAACACGGCGCGCCGATTGATGCGAAAGACGAAAGTTATGGTGGAACGTCTCTGGACTGGGTGCTGTACGCTTGGGGTAACGCGACGGAGCGAGCAGCGAAACGCGGACGCTATTACGAAGTGGTCGCACTGCTGGTTCGTGCAGGCGCAAAACTGGACCCGCACTGGTATCAGGACGATGAAGACCGGCGACGCGCCGCAGAGAAGATACGTTCCGACCCGCGCATGCTGGCGGCGCTGCGTGGCGAGAGGCCGCGCTAAGCAATCCGTCTGTGCAAAGGAGCGCATCGAGTTGCTACCGGAACGAAAGGCCCCGCATCGTGTGTCGCGAAATCACGTTGCGCCGTGTTGTTTGAGCAGCGCCACAATCTCGCCGTGGCCGCGTCGCCCACGCGAGCGGCGTGGCCCACGGCGGATCGTCAGGCAGGTTCGGCTTGGCGCCATGTCTCAGCAGCAGCTCGGCCATGGCGGTCTGGCCGAATTTGGCCGCCCATCCGAGCGGCGTCGAACAGATGTCTTCATCGCGCGCGTCGAGATCGGCGCCGTGCTCGATGAAGAGCGCGGCCTTTTCCACCTCGCCCTTCCGGGCGAATTGGTGCAGTGGCGTGATGCGCAGCCAGTCCGGCTGGCTCGGGTTCATCCCGCGCTTAAACAGAAGTTCGTTCGACTCGCGCGTCTTGGCGCCCACCGACCATGAGGGAAACGTGACGCGTTTGGCTAAACAGGCTGGTAGCGCAGCAGCAAACGGACAAAGGCTTCATAGCCTTGTCCCGCGGCGTTGGCCAGTGCCGCCGGATCATTGGAGAGAGCCGGGTTGGCCGCAAAGACTGCCGCCGCCGTCTGCACATCGCCGCAGTAGGCCAGCAGCTGCACCCTTCGGGCAGCGCCATACGAGCAGAGCAGCTCAATCATCGGTTGGTCGGAGTTCTCAAGCGCCCGGCTCAAAGCGTCCGCCGAACTTTCGACCTCAGGATTCGGGTAAGCGCCATGCTCAAGCAGCAGCTTGGCGATCTCATAATGCCCATTAGCGACCGCCGCATACAGTGCGTAGCCGTGTGGCGCGATATGCTCTTCCGGGAGATTCGGTCGTAGCCTGAGATTATCTCAGGACAATTGAAAGTGACGCATGCGTCGACAAAATGATAATCAAGGCCATTTGATGTCGGCTACTGAATGGCTCATCAGAGCTTCGGCGTGACAATCCAACATGGAATTTGAGTCGTAGTCATTATCTAATCCAAGTTCGCGGACGCAGAATACACTCAAGTGTCCTCTTTAGCTGTCTGCTCAATCACTATATTCTAGGCGCTTGTACGGAGGTTTTTGATGAGAAGACAAGGTAATAAAATTTGTATCACTCTCACGCTGTGCCTACTGCTCTATCCACGCGTATCGGCGCAGCAACCGCAGCCTAGTTCCGCACCCGCACGGATGGCTATCAAGGCGGGAAGACTGCTTGATATTCGCACGGGCCAAGTCACAACGAACGTTTTCATTCTGATTGAAAAAGATAAAATAGTGAGCCTCAGCAATTCCGCACCGGCAGTCGTTCCGATCATTGACTTGTCGAACCAAACCGTCTTACCAGGATTGATAGATTGCCATGTCCACTTGCTCTTAAACTGGAAAGATCAATCTTCCGCTTCCGTCTTGCGCATGTCTGCGGCGCAAGGCGCGTTGTGGGGCTGGCATAATCTGCAAACCTATTTACATCAAGGCTTCACTACTTTGCGCGATGCTGGCGAATATGACTCAGGCTATGGACAGTTCGCTTTGCGTGAGAGCGTCGAAACAGGCTTGATTCAAGGACCGCGCCTGGTTTGCGCCGGGGGACTCATTTCAGTCACAGGCGGACATGGCGATGCGGATTCTCTGGCTCCTGATTACGCCTTACCGCGCCGTCCGAACATCGCCAATACGGTTGATGAAATTGGCGTGGTCGTGCGACGCGATCTGAAGTATGGGGCCGATTGGATCAAGCTGATGGCCACCGGCGGAGTGATGGACCCGCTCAGCGATTTCAATACACAAGAGCTGAGTGAAGAGCAAATGGCCAAGGCCGTGGAGATTGCCCATCGGGCGCATAAGCGCGTCATGGCACATGCGGAAGGCACAGAAGGGATCAAAGCCGCAGCCAGGGCCGGGGTAGATTCCATGGAGCACGGGACTATGCTCGATGAAGAAGGCGCCGCGTTGCTAGCCAAGAAAGGAATCTGGCTGGTCCCGACATTGAACACCTTCCAAATGAGCGTGGAGACAGGACTGGCCAATGGACAAGACCCGATCATGCTTGAAAAGGGCAAAGCGATCTTGAAATATCAGCAGCCTGCTTTTAGCTTGGCGCTCAAATAAGTTAGTGGACAAAATAAATCTGGCATAAAGAATCAGTCGCGCAGCCGATTTACGGGCTTGGCGGCGGTTTTGAATGGCATGGTGATTTTCCCGGCCAACTTATCATCTCAAGATCGCCTTTGGCGATGACGACGATCCGGATTTTGCCACCAGAGAATTCAGCGCGCTGGTGCGCGGCGGGATGAAGCCGCTCGAAGCGTTGCAAAGCGCCACTATCAACGGCGCGGAACTGCTCGGCCTGTCGGATCAGATCGGCACGATTGAAGCTGGAAAGTTGGCAGACATCATCGCGGTCAATGGCGATCCGTTACAGGACATCAAGGTCATGGAGCAAGTAATCTTTGTCATGAAGGGCGGCACGATTATCAAAAGAGAAACTGCTATAGCGCCCAGGAGAAATAGCGCCCGCTGAGGCAGCGTTCATTTTACAACCTAGCCGCCGCAGCGCACAGAAAGATCTTGCCAGATGCTTCATCTGACCGGACGTGTCAGCCATCAGATGATATCGCCCTCTGCGTGATCTTCGCTTTTCCTCTCAGGGCGCAGTGATGTGCCCTGCACTGAAAGGGCGATGATGAAACTCGCTTGGTTATTAACCTGTTTGATAGCTTTCTATCAGTGCAAGACCGAAGGGATCATCTATGTCACTAAAAACATCCTGGCTGGTAGTCGTGCTAGCGATTCCGCTACAGTTGTTTTCCGTAGCGGTCTTCGCTGCTCGTAGCAAGTCGGAAAAGGCGGCTCGATCAATTACCATCTTTCGCGATCAGTATGGAGTGCCGCACATCTACGCTCCGACTGATGGGGGTTGCGTTTTCGGTTCGGCGTACGCGCAGGCCGAGGATCATTTCGAGCGGCTCGAAGATGCCTACCTGCGTGCGATCGGGCGTGCGGCTGAAGCCTACGGCGAACAGGCACTCGCTGACGACCTGCACGCCCGCCAGCTCGAAGTCGAAAGATGGTCAAAAGAAGAATACCAGCGATCTGACTTAAAGTTTCGGCAGCTTTGCGATGCTTTCGCGGATGGGTTGAATTACTTCCTCGCACGTCACCCGCAGGTCAAACCGAAAGTCATCACCCACTTCGAGCCGTGGCAGGTGCTGGCCTATTATCGCTATTGCTGGTTCCATGCCGACCTCCCTTTCTTTACCGGCTTGAGGGAAGAACTCCAGACCGTGGCCCTGGCGCCCGAGCGTGAGCCGTTCAGAGGGTCGAATGCGTGGGCCGTTGGTGTGACTAAGAGCGCTACTGGCCACGCGATGCTCTTTATCAATCCGCACGATCCTTTCTTCGAGCCGGGCGATAATTACGAAATACATCGTAATTACTCACGAGTTTTAAGGCACGAGGAAGTGGATGAGTGGCACACCACACAGCTTGATCAATTCGTCGAAGACACCTTTGCTCTGCTTGTGTGCCGTGCGGCAAACGATCATGGCCACGGCATAAGATGCTGCTCCCTGTTCTGAGCGGAGCCCGTTAGTACTTGTCGCTTATCTTGGAGTGTGTGCCGCCATCTGCGCCTTCGTCTCGCGGATGCGCTGCTCAAGTGAGGCTTTGAGTTCGCCGTTGAGCTCCAGGCAGCGGGCGAAATCTTTCTCCGCCGTCGCCTCTTCGCCTTGCCGCAGCCTGACCAGCCCGCGATTGCAGTAGGCGTCGGCGTGGCGCGGGTTGAGGGCGATGGTCTGATCGTAATCGGCTACGGCCTGTGCCCAATCGCCTCGCCCACGCCAGATCATAGCGCGATTAAGGTAGGCGAGCGGCGCGGCCGGGGCCAGCTCAATGGCGCGGTTGTAATCAGCCAGCGCTCCGGCCACGTCTCCTTTGGCATATCGGTGCCGTTCAGCGATGGGCGACCGAGCTTGCCGTTGGCCGGAGCAGCAGGTGAGCTAGGCATTGTCTTCGCAGTTCGGTCACGCGCCGCCGAGGGACAGAAACGGCGTTATGGAACTGGCGGGCACTCCTATGTGGCGGTCATCGAATTCGGGCCGAAGCTTGAGGCCCGGTCAATTCTCACCTTTGGGGAGAGCGGCGATCCGCAGTCGCCGCATTATTTCGATCAAGCGCCGCTCTTCGTCAAAGGCCAGTTCAAGCCTGCATGGCTCACGTTGGCCGAGATCAAAGCTCATCTTGAACACGCTTATCATCCTGGGGAGAGATAACTGTGATCCTTGGTTATCCCCAAAGGCATAGTGTCATTACTATTGCAGAAGAGTGAGGTAGGTTCTTACTTCTTGCCATTCCCGCTTCCATAATTTGCTCAACAGCAACCTTTCTGTCTTAGTACGTTCGGGGGGGAGCCGGAAATCTCTGCACATACCTTTGCGCGCGGGGCATCGCATCAAACAAGAATTGCCTCGGCTCTCTCAGCCACAGACCCTCATACCTTCTCGACTTCGATTCGGAGACTAAGACCTCCTCAGGCAGCCGGATCAATTCGGCGTCCCATCCAGGCCACCATCGGTTGGCTTTCCGCTTCAGATGGGCGAGCAGTGTCGGCCAGTGCGAGTAACCGTGATAGTCGAACGCCAGCCGGTCACGAACGACCAGAATGTGACTGCCGGTATAACCTGTCGCGGGTCGGATCCACACGGGAGTGAATCCGCTCTCGGGGTAGGCCCTGAGGAACGCATAGGCCAGGATGTGGCAGGCACCGCAGGCGAAGAAGACCCGGTCGGGCAAGGCCCAGTTGATCATCGGGTTCCGCTTCCCGCCTTGAGTGCGCAACTTGTACATCTTTAGAATTCTCCGCCTAGCCTTTGCCGCCTAACCATAGTGTTAGGTTCTTGCGTCGCACGCTTTGTCATCTACGACTGTTATTGTTGTACTGCTTACTCGGACTCGCCATCCTCTGCGGGTCAAATGGTCGGCCGGACACAATCAGGGATCGCCGGTTCAACTCTGCCAGGTAGGCTTGATCCTGGAACGTCTCTGGAGCAGGATTGGACCTGGTGAGAGAATCCTGGGGGCCAAGGTATAATAGGCATCCACCATCTCCGCGACTCTCAGCCCGGCGTAAGGGTTTTGTAGCTGCCCATCCGGGCCAATTATCCCCGGAAAGATCGTGGCAGCGTCGAGCGCCCCCAACCAGGTATCCTTGATGAAGGCAAGGGACGGTCGGGGCCAGGCACCCAGGCGCGGTTCCAACTCGGCATTCAGGTGTTTCAATTCGGGCGTAAAGTTGCCAAAGCCGGTGTGCGGTGTGATGACCAACGTAGCGCCGGGATAATGTTCTTCGAGCAACGCGGTGACATTCCCGTACCTTATGCCAGGGGAAGGCTGTAGAGAAGGTGGTGGCGACGGTGGCGGTGGTCCGGCAGCCACGCCAGGCGTCTTGAGCATTCTCACGGCCGGTCTCATCAGGCGGGGCTGGGCCTTGAACAGATGACCCGTCCCAATAATCAGTAACGCTTTCCGCTGCTTGGCCAGCACCTGCTGCTCAACCACCGAAGCAAAATGCGAGTCGCGTTGGCTCAGAAACATCATGGCGTCGCTCCGACTCTCCACTTTCTTCCAGTCAATCGGCGGATCGCCCGCCAACACCCGCAGTCGTTTCTCCGGCGGCAATTTCCCGTTGACCTCGCGCACCGTCGTGAAGAGCTGCTCATAGACAAGTGCATTCCATGGGCCGGACGGAGACTGGGTGGTGTTGCGCCAGACCTGACGCACCTCCGCGAGCGGCACATCCGGCCCGGCGATGTATCGGTCGAGAAGTTCTTGGTACAAGGCGTTGCCACACTCCACGACGATGTCGTTCACTTTGGCGGGAAAGGCCGGATTGCGGATGAGGGATTGAAGGAAGTCGTGCTCCTCCAGCAACTGATGCGCTTCGCCCAGCGCGACGGCGCGATACTTGTCGAAGGCATTCAGAATCGCTTCCTGTGCCTTGATGGGTTGGGGGTCGCTGAACGATGGCCATGCGGGAGCTGCGACAGACCGGTGGCGGACACCTGTCATCAGGGCACCAAGCGAGAGGGTTACCACGAACAGGCATTGCGGAAGTGTCGCTATTAACCAGGGCTTTCGAGTACACATTGAAAAAACCTCCTTGCCTGCTGGTCAGCCACACGTCATCTGAATTGCAGGCGGCCGGACATCTCGATTACGCGGGACGGAAACAGGACTTGCTTCCCTAGATAATAACGATGCTGGCGAGGGGTTATTAACAGCAGACGGTAATTTCAAGGACTACAAAACCGTAGCCTTCTCGAACGCCCATAAATTCTGAATTGTTGCTTGTTTCTTTATTCGAGCCCCTTGGTTTAATAGATGGGCTGGAGATCTACCTTGTAATGTTCCCCCCACAGCCGGATAACTTCCCGTAGAACCGGAGCGCCCTTATCACTATTTGTGATTACTATCATCCCATTCCCTTGGGTGAGCGATACAAGGAAATAAGCGCGAACCCCGGGATTTCCGCCGCTATGATAGACGACGAAGCCCCCCGTGGCGGCGCGATGCACGCCGTGTCCCAGGCCATACATTGCTCCTTTGACACCCGGTAGCTCGACTTTTGCTACGGGTGATGTCATCAGCCTCAACGATGCGGGACTGATGATTTTCCGCCCGGGGGCTTGATCATCCGCGGCGGCATACGCCGCCAGAAAGCGGACGAAATCACGGACGGTGGCGTTAAGGCCGCCCGCGGCCTCGCCCACCAGCCGATAGCGTGGCACCGGTCGCCCGTCTTCGCCGTATAAGACGGCTGTACGCGGTGCGAGGTCAACCCGGGGAACGTAGCTGGTGCTGTCCATGCCGAGGGGCTTAAACACTTGATCTCGCATGTACTCATCAAAGGTTTGTTTGGTTAGTTCCTCGATCAGCAGTTGGATAATGGCGTACCCGCCGCCAGAATAGGACCACACCACACCCGGCTGCTTCTCAACTCTTACAAGGCCTTTGTCGCCAGCCATTCCGCTCAGGACCTGTTCCAACGTGGGAATCGCGGAGTCGGCAGGGAACCAGGGTACGGACGGGACCGAGATGCCAGCGGTGTGGCTGAGCAGACGCCGGATCGTAACTCCGTTATTATCGAATTCCGATTTAGGGAGCGCCCACCGATGCAATAGCAGGCCAACAGGAGAGTCGAGGCTGAGCTTGTGTGTCTCTACCAAGTGCATCATGCCCCAAGCCGTTACGGGTTTAGATATTGAAGCGAAGTTAAGAACTGTGTTCTCTGTCATCGGGCGTTTGGCGTCCTGATCTGCCATGCCATATCCGCGAGTGAAGGAGATGCGCCCGCGCTCAATCACCCCCACTGCTAAACCTGGGACGTCGTGGGGCTGCAAAAGTTTCGGAATCGCGCTGTCTAGTTTAACGGCAAAAGGGCTTTTGAAGGCGCTCGCAGGTGAATTAGCAAGATGGCTGGCAGAGAAGACCCAAGCGGTCAGTAATCCGATAAAGAATAATGCCAAAAAGATTCTTGAGCAGGCGGAAAATATCACTGATATACCTCCTGACTTAAATCAATGTCTCACTACCCCTCCAGGCCCAGCACTAAGTTCATGATCTTCAAAGTCAAGCTGTCAATGTTGAATGCGTCCGACGAGCAGTTGATCATCATGACAACCGCAACGCCATCATCCGGCGCTAGGACCAAGAATGTCTGAAAGCCCCTGTCACTACCGCCATGCCCTACGAGCCTGTGTCCCCGGTGTTCTAACAAGAACCAACTCAACCCAACCTTCACTTTGTATGGAGCGTTCGGCGGCTCAGGCACATCAACCTGGGGCGTCCAGAGCAGGTCATAACTCGACGCTTGCAAGATCCGCCTCCCGTCAAGCTCACCGCGGTTCAGGTTTGCCAAGGCCCAAAGGTTCATGTCCTCGACTGTGGAATAGAGGGTAGAGCTTGGCGCGTGAGGCCGGTTGTAGGGGAAGACGCTACTCACCGTCACTTCTCCCGACTTGTGGCAGACGTGCGGCGTTACCAATTGCTGCGCGTTCACGTTGCGGATCAGCAGTGTGCTGTGTTTCATCCCAAGAGGCGCGAGGATGTTCCGCTGCACGTAATCCTCAAAACTCATCCCGGACGTTTTGGCAATCACGTCTCCGAGTACCTCAAAGCCGATGTTACTGTAAGGGGTAGCGTTGCCTTTTGCGAAGCCGTTTACTCTCAGCCAGACAATTTTGTAAGCCGCGCCTGCGGACTACCCGTCCTCTTTCTGCCAGCCGGGGTGAGCGCTTCTCAATTCTCGTTCAGGGAGGACATGGGATTTTGGCGAGCGGCGCGTCTGGCTGGCCACCAGGTCGCCAATAAGCCGGCCACTGCCAGCAACGCGCCCGCACCAAGCAGCGTCGCGGCGTCGAAGGGCTGCACGCCATAAAGTTGAGCGGCCAGCATTCGCGCTACGGCCATCGCGCCCAGCAACCCGCCCGCGATCCCCATCCCAAGCACCAATCCGCCTTCGCGCAACAACATCAGCAGGATGGCGCTCGGAGTCGCGCCCAGCGCCGTGCGAATAGCAATTTCACGTTCGCGTTGCTGTACGCCGTAAGCAGTCACGCCGTAAATGCCGATCACGGCCAGCAACGCCGCAAACAGCGCAAAGCACGTCAGCAACGACATCAGAAATTTGGGGCCGGCGACTTCCTTATCGGCACTGCTGACGAGCCAGGTCGGTGTCATGAACGACACCTCAGGATCAATCTCCGCGACCACCGCGCGCAGCTTCTCCATCCAGAATGAGGGAGGCCGATCCGTCCGCAGGTAAAGTTGTGCGTACCGACTGGGGGCTTGGGAAAATGGGATGTAGAGGTCTTTCAAGTCAGTGTCGTAATGTGTCTGTCGCATATCGCTCGCCACGCCGACGATGGTTCGCCAGACGGCAGGAGGCGAGTTCGGGCCGGGCGGTTCAATCAGGCGAAGGCGACGGCCAATCACGCCTCCATTCATATTCGCCGTGGGCCATAGATGCTGAGCCAATCCTTCGCTGATGATCGCGACTGGCTCGGCCCGGTCGCCGGCGGTAAAACCACGTCCCTGCTTAATGCCGACGCCGAGGGTGGCGAAGTGGCCGTCGCTCACCGCGAAGACGCCGACGCGCAGGCCATGGCCATCGCTTTGCCCTTCAACTTCCAGTGGCTGCTTTGGGCCTTCAAAGAAAGGAATGAGGTTGCCCAACGTAAACGGCGCGCTCGAAAGCGCGGATAATTTTTCCGTCAGTGGCTCGTAAAAGCGTGGCAGGGCTGCTCCATCAGGATAAGTCCTCGGCGGCAAGGCAAAGCGCGTTCGCACAATCCGGTCTGTCTGAAAACCAAGGTCCGTCCGCACCAGATTGACGACGCTGCGGATCATCAAGCCGCAACCCACCAGTAACGCCAACGACATCCCGACTTCCAGAGCGATCAGCGTTGAGCGCACGCGGCGCATCGCCGGGCCATCCGTGCCGCTGCGGCCTTCGCGCCGCAACGTATCGGCCAGCCGCCGCTCCCATGGAGTCAGCAGCGGGAGGAAGGCGAGCGCCAGCGCGATTAGCACGCCCAGGCCGCCGACGGCCAGCAACACCTGCGGATCAAGCGCCAGCGCGGCAGTCCCTCCCGGCACGGGTCGCCCCAGCCGCTCTTCAATCATCGGCGCCAGCAGCCGCAGCGCAAAAGCCGTCAGAGCGAGGCCGCCAACCAAAGCCGCCACACAAATCATACCCGCCTCAATCACCAGCATCCGGACAATGTGTCCGCGGCCCGCGCCCAGCGCTACCCGCACGGCCATTTCCTTCTGCCGCCGTAGCGCGCGCAGCAACACCAGAATGGCGACATTCAAACACACGATGACGAGCACCAGCCCAGCCGCCGCCGTAATGGCAAATAGCATAGGCCGCAGTTCAGCGACATACCCTGCGTGAACCGATTCCAGCCGCACCCCGCTCCAATTCGGCGGGAACGACGAGGCGACGCTCCGCGCCGCTTCCGTGATGCGTCGTTCCGCGAGATTGACGGGCACGCCCGGCCGCAGCCGCACCATGGAAGTTTCTGAGGGAGTCTGAAGCGGCGCAACGAAGTCTATCAAGCCGCGCGCGTAAACCAGGACGTATCGAAACCCGGGCGGCAGCACGCCCACAATACGATAGCTTTCGCTCGGCCCTGCCTGCGTGATGCTGCCCACTCGGAACACACGCCCAATGACATGCGCATCCGCGCCAAAGCGCTCCTGCCACATCTTCTGACCGATCAAGGCCACGCGCTCAGCGCCGGGATGAAAGTCTTCTTCCAGCAAAGACCGCCCGACGATGGCGCGCACGCCAATCGCTTCAAGCGAGCCGGGAGACGCCATCAATCCCATCACTTCCTGTGTATAGCCTCCCTCCGTGATGGCGGACAGTGTTGATCGAGAACCGTCCGCCACCTCGACCATATCGCCGAGGGCTTTCCAATCCAGCAACTGCATGCCTCCCGGATTGCGCACACCTTGCGGCGCGTAGATTACGTGATAGAGACGGTTCGCCGCCGGGTACGGCATGGATCGAATGAGGTAAGCATTCACCACGGCCAGCGTCGTTGCGGTCAACGCCAATCCCAGCGCCAGCGAAAACACCGCCACTGCCGTGAAGCCTTTGTGTTTGAGCAAAGTGCGCGCGCCATACGCCAGGTCTCGTCCTACGTCTGAAATCATTTTTTCCTCCGTCTGCGGAGTTAGACGAAGCAACAGTCGGATTTCTTCCCTTTTGCGCCTTATTTGCCGCGAAATACGACGAGGGAATTGGCACCTATTACAAAATTGTCTGGCTTAGAGTAAACGGCTTCGCAAAAGGCAACGCTACCCCTGTAAGCAAACTTCTCGCCGGGGGTGCCGACCAGGGGACGTTCGCTCAGCCCTCGCACATACCGCTCCAATGCCCCTTCGTCATACTCTGGCTTGTCCCAGCCGTAATCTTCAACATCCGGCATGCCGGCCACATGGCTTAACATCTGACGCACGGTTATGTCTTTGTACCGCTCATCTTTCATCCTAAAGTAGGGGAGATACTCCACCACCCGTGCGTCCAAACTGACCCTCCCGCGCTCTACCAGTTGCATGATTGCGGTGGCGACGAACGGCTTCGTTACTGAGGCCATGTGGAAGACAGACCGAGCGGTGATAGGTTTGTTGCCGCTGATCTCCGCCACACCGAAAGCTTTCACGTGGGTGACCCTCTTATTTTTGATGATGCCGACGACCAGTCCGGGGATTCGGTCTTGACGTAATGCGGACTCGATGACTGTCTGAATGCGCGAGTGAAGCTCAGCCTCCCGACTCTTCTGGGCGAGAACATTAGGCGCGCAGATGAGGAGGGCCACAAGAACTGGAAGGATGTGTTTGCGCAGCATAGTCGCTCGGTGAATTAAAGGGGCTAACTACAACGTTGGACAGTAGCGCTGCCGTCCCGCCTGTTGGAAGATAAATATCAGAGCCGGCCCAACAGCGTCTTTCACCAACACAATCTTTTTGACTCCGTTTAGCGTGAGCGAGCGATGGCCCGGAACTCGGCGGGTGTCATGGCCATAACCTGTTTGAAGCAGCGTGAAAAATGGGCCTGATGAGTAAAGCCGGCGGCCAGAGCGATCTCGGCTAAGGGAGTGTTTGAGACGGAGATTTCACGACAGGTGAACTCGATGCGCAGACGTCGAACGTATTCACCCATGGTGCAGTGATAATGGCGCCGAAACTCGCGCGCCAGATGTACTGGATGCACATCAACGGCATTGGCGACTTCGCTAAAAGTCGGCGGTTCGGTATAGCTGGCCTGAAGAAACTCTCTGGCCCGTTCGAGCCAGCGCGGTGCTTTACGCCCCGCGCCACGGGCAGCATCCCGCGCGAGTTCAGCGGCGACTTCGAGCAGCAGCCCTTCGATTGAGAGTGCGGCGGCATCATCCATTTGGCGAGATTCGGCATAGAGCCTGGCTGCCAGCCCGGTCAGTAGGCAGCTCCGCAGGCAGACCGGCGCATCCAGCCTCACTCGCTGCTCGCGCACGCGAGCCAGCCAGCGGTGGTCAACTTCGACGATCAAGGCTTGCCCCCCACTGCCTTCGAAACGATTCGAGTGGGCTTCTTCGGCGGGGCGGAACAAGAATGAGAAGGGCTGACAGAAAAGACTCCGCCCGGCATAAATTTCCTGACAAGCCCCACGCAACACCAAACACAAACATGCGCGCTCGTGGGAGTGTTTTGGCAGCCTGAGATGAGGAGCGTAGCGCGTTTCGATTAAGGTGAAACCCACCACCGGTCGTCTTTTTGCAATCTCCCCGTAATGATTCCCGGGAGGAAGTTTGAACTTCATAAATAGATCTCGCAGCTTCGTTGACAAGGTGCGCCGGCGCCTCACCCGCCCAATCATGCACAAAAGTAACTACACCCGGCAAGCCTAACCGCTAGCGCGCTTTTGCACGGCATACAAAATTCGCCTCACTCGTGCCGCAGTGCGACTAACGGATCGACTTTCGTGGCGCGGCGTGCGGGCAGGTAACAGGCGAGTAATGCGACCGACGCCAGCATCGCAGAGGCAAGAGCAAAGGTCAGCGGATCGGTTGCGCTTACCTCGAACAACAGCCCTTTGAGCAGCCGCGTCAACGCAATGGCTCCGCCTAAACCGAGCAGCACACCAATCATCGCCGGCTTCATCCCTTGCCCAATTACCAATCTGAGCACATCGCTGCTTTGGGCGCCGATCGCCATCCGAATGCCGATTTCGTGCGTGCGTTGGCTGACCGCGTAGGCCATCACGCTGTATATTCCGATAGCCGCCAGCAGCAACGCGACCAAGCCAAACAAGGTCAACAACTCCGTTTGCAGACGTGGCTCAGCCACGACATCGGCGAGCAGCTGATCCATCGTTTCGACTTTCGGCGCAGGGATGTTTTTGTTCAGGGCTCTGATTTCATTGCGGATCGCAGCGGTTGCGGTAGCCGCAGGTAAGTTCGTGCGCACCAGCAACTCCGGCGACGACATCGGCCATTGCCAATACGACGTGTACATTTCCGGCACCGTATCGGCGGTTAAGTTGATTCTCTTTGTATCAGCCACCACGCCGACGATTTCACTCCACGGCGTCGTTTCCCAGGGAGCTAGCGGGTGAGGCTGTCCCGGCGTGGGCCCTTCCATCGCCAGCCATTTGCCAACGGGATTGACGTTGGGGAAATAGCGTTTGGCGGTGGTTTCATTGATGATGACGACGCCAGGCGCGCCGAAAAGATCGTGTTCCGTGAACGCGCGCCCCTGCAACAACGCAATGCCCATCGTGCGAAAGTAATCGGGCGTCACCCCCTTGTAATAAACGTGCGGTGTTTCTGGTGGTTGCCCTTGTTCCAAAACGATTCCAGAGCTGTGCAACAAGGCGCTGACTGCGGCAACGGATTGCACGCTAGGTTGCGTTTGCAACCGTTGCATCAGTTCGAGCAATGCGACTTGCGGGCGTGTTGTGGTAGGACGTTGCCAAGTGGTAAACCCGGAAACCGAAAAATCCAATTTCGCAACGAGCAGGTGATCCGGCTGAAAGCCGCGATTGAGCGTGACGAACCGCGCAAAGCTGTTGAGCATCAAGCCAGCACCAACCAACAACAGCAATGACAACGCGACTTCCGCTACGACCAAGCCGTTGCGCAGCCGATTGCGATGCAACCCGGCAGTCGTGGCTTTGCTGCCTTCTTTGAGAGCATCGTGCAAATTGTGTTTCGTCGCTTCGAGCGCAGGCGCGAGGCCGCACAATACGCTGGTTAATCCCGCTATCAACAACGTGAAGGTCAACGCCCAGACATCTAATCGCACGCTCTGCAATCGTGGCACCTGTTCACCGCTGCTCCCTTGCAAGGCAGCGAGTCCCCACCATGCCAACAACAAACCGAGCACGCCGCCCGCGACCGCCAACAACAAGCTTTCGGTCAGCAATTGACGTACAACCTGCCAACGGCTCGCGCCCAGCGCCAGGCGAATTACGATCTCTTTTTGCCGTGCGGTGGCGCGTGCCAGCGTCAGGTTGGCGACGTTGGCGCAGGCAATCAACAAGACCGCCGCAATCACGCCCCACAGAATCCACAACGCCGTTTGCAAATTGCGCCCGACGGTTTGTTCCAGCAGCGGCACGACAGCGACCTGTAAGCCGACATTGTAACTCGCGTATTGGGCCTCTATGCGGGCTTGCAGCGCATTCATTTCGGCTCGTGCCTGCGCAAGCGTCACGCCGTTTTTGAGTCGCGCCAGCACCGTCAACCAGTGCCCGTAGCGGCGATCCAACGGAAGCCCATTCCATCCGGCAGGCAACCAGACTTGGGACTTGCCTGGGAATTGGAAACCGCGAGGCATCACACCGACGATGGTGTAATCACGCTTGCCAGATGTGTTGAACGTGATGCTTTGCCCCAACGCATTTTCGTTTCCGCCGAACCGTTGCTGCCAGAATTCGTAGCTGATGACTGCAACGCGATTGCCTTCTTTCTGATCTTCTTCCGGTAAAAACGCGCGGCCTTTGAGGGGAGACACGCCGAGAGTGGAAAACAGATTGCTGGAAACATATGAAGCCCGAATCTTTTCGCTGCCCTCAGACTGGACAAGATTGAGTTCGCTGTCGCCAGTCCAGGATGCAAGCTGCTCAAAGACATGTTGCTGTGCTTGCCAATCGGCGAGATCCGGCGGCGTCACCATTTCCTGATTCATGCCTTTGTTTGGACAGCTCTCCCAAAGCATCACCAATCGCTCCGGCTCTTGGTAAGGTAGCGGTTTGAGCAGCACTCCATTGATCACGCTGAAGATGGCTGTGTTGGCGCCGATGCCGAGCGCCAGTGTCATGATGGCAATGAAACTAAAGCCGGGAGTCTTGAGCAACGCCCGCGCGCCATAACGCAGGTCTTGATACATCCCGTCCTCCAATCTGCGGGGTTGTAGCCAGAGCGCATCCCACAAGTCACTCGTGCTCAGGCCAGAGCAAGTCAATCATCGGCGCTTGGCCGAAATCACCGCCGGGGCCATAAACCGGTCCACCAACCGCACCACTGTAAGGCGGCACGTAACGACCGGGCGTTTGAAGAACTGGTGGTAGACATCGTTCAGAAGCTCCTCAAGGCGCACGGTCACAGGCGTGTGCGGCCTGAGTAGAGTTGCCAGGCCGAGCGCCAGTGAACGCAATCTGTTCTGAGTCATGACCCTGACCTCCGTCGGTTGTGGGTTGCCGCCAGGCCGTTTCTCAGACCCTCGCATTAGACGGAGGTGCGAGATGATTGCTTCCATCTTTTTTGGTCGCGGCCCGGCCATCAACTTCGCGTTCGATAAGATTTGCGCGCCGTTTGGGACATCTCTGATGAAAACCCCTCTTTAGTGCTGCACCTATTCGCAGCGCAATGTTACCAAAGGATCAACCTGCGTGGCTCGGCGCGCCGGCCCATACACAGCCAGGCACGCGACGCCGAGCAGTATCAATGACACGGCCAAATAGGTGATCGGATCATAAGGCTTGATCTCAAACAGTAGATGCGCAATGGCCCGCGTCGCGGCGTAAGAGGCCGCCAGGCCCAACGCCAGCCCCGTCAAGACGAGCGTCAATGCTTGCCGTAAGACCAGCCTGAGCACATCACGCGGTCGCGCCCCTAAGGCCATGCGGATGCCAATCTCCCGCCTGCGCTCGACCACGGAATAAGAGATGACGCCGTAGATGCCCAGGGCGGCCAAGACGAGCGCAAGGCCGGCGAAACAACCTAAGAGCAGCGAGTAAAACCGCCACGGGGCCACTGACTGCGCGAGCGATTGCTCCAGCGTTTGCACGCCGTAGACCGGCTGGTCCTGGTCCAACTGTGCGATCGCCGCTCGGATGGCGGAGACCACGCTGGCTGTGGGCGCAGCCGCGCGCAACACCAGGCTCATATGAATCCGGCCCTGATAGGCGTCGCCCGGATAGAGCGCTGGCTGTTGCGGGAAGTGGACGTACATCTCCGGCGCAGGCTCGATGGATAAGGCGACTTGCCTGACATCCCCCACTACCCCGACGACCTCGCGCGGCCTCTCCTCCGACACGATCTTCAGGGTCAGCCGCTTGCCGATCGGGTCTTCGCCGGACCAATAGCGGCGCGCCAGCGTTTCGTTGATCACGACGGCCCAAGGGACTTCTTCGGTGTCTCGCGCGGTCAGGTAGCGGCCCCGCAGGAGCGGGATTTTCATGAGCTGAAAGTAGTCCGGGCTGACGGCGTTGTAACCAGCCTCCAACCGCTCGCCCGCACCTGGGCGCCCTTCGATTGAGAAGCTGCGCAGGCGGCGCCCCCGCTGCGGGCCGGTGGGCAGCCAGCTAATCATGCCCGCCTCCTTGACCTCCGGCAGCGCCTGAATGCGTTCCAGCGCTTGTTGGAAGAACGTGCTCACCGCCGGGCGAATGCTGACCAACCCGCCGGGAGCCGAGTCCCAATACTTCTTCCCACCCAGGCTGATCTCCATCGTCAGGATCTTTTCCGGGTCGAAGCCCGGGTTGATGTGGTGCAGGCGGAGGAGGCTATTGAGCATCAGGCCCGCACTGACGAGCAGGACGAGCGAGAGCGCGACTTCGGAGACCACGAGCAGGCTCCGCGTGCGACGCCGCTTGCCCGAGCTTGAATCTTTGCCGCTCCCTTTGAGCGATTCGCTCAAATCGGTTTTGGTCGCCTGCCAGGCCGGCACGCAGGCCGAGACGATTCCGGCCAGGATTGACAGCAACAAGGCGAAACCCAGCACCGGGCGGTCAATCGTGATCTCGTCGCGGAGCGGGAACCAGGCCGGGGCGAGCCAGGCGAAGAGGTCGATTCCCCAGTAGGCCAGCAGTAAGCCCAACCCCGCACTCGGCAGCGCCAACGCCAGCGACTCGGTCAGGAACTGCCGGAGCAACCGGACGCGGCTCGCGCCGAGCGCGCTGCGCGTCGCAATCTCCTTCTGCCGCGCGGCCACACGGGCCAGCAGCAGATTGGTGAGGTTGGTGCAGGCGATGAGCAGCACGAAGGCGACGGCGCCAAAGAGAGGATAAAGAATCGGCTTCAAATTCCCGTACAGCCCTTCATGGAGAGGTTGGAGGTAGACGCCCCACCCGCGATTGGTCTGAGGGTAGGCCTGCTCAAGCCGCCCGGCAATGTGATTCATCTCCGCCTGGGCTTGCGCGAGCGCGACGCCGGGCTTGAGCCGCGCCACGGTGTAGAGCCAGCGGGAACTGTCTCGCCCGGCGGGAGGGCTGACGCTCAGAGTCCGCCACAGGTCCGGCTCTGCTTCGTTGAAGATCCTGAAGCGTGGCGGCAGGACGCCGACCACCGTATAGGACTCGCTGTTGAAGCTGAGCGTTCGGCCAACGACCAGCGGGTCTCCGCCGAAACGCCGCTGCCAGAAGGCGTGGCTCAAGAGGACTACGGGCACACCCTGGCGGACTTCCTCTACTTGGAAAGTGCGCCCCAGCGCCGCCTGTACGCCTAAGAGCGGGAACAAGTCGGGGGTCGCGTACTGGCAAGTGGCCTGTTCGGGAATTCCGTCGGCGATGACGGTGACGGGAGAACCGGGATTGGTCAGGGCCATCTGCTCGAAGACCTGGCTCTGTTCCCGCCAGTCGAAAAAGTTGCTCACGGCCGTCTGGCTCTTGGATAAGCCGCGCGCCGGGTTCGTCTCCCAGACCACGACTAGGCGGTCGGGGGCCGCGTAAGGCAGCGGTCTGAGCAGCACTGTGTGGATCACGCTAAAGATGGTGCTGTTGGCTCCAACCCCTAAGGCGAGCGAGAGGATGGCCACGGCTGAGAAGCGTGGGTGCTTAGCCAGCATGCGAAAGCCGAAGCGCAAGTCTTGAAACATCTCGTTCTCCAATCTTTGTGGTTGTAGCCAGAGCGCATCCCAAAAGGCGCTCGTTGAGCGCCAGAGCAAGTCCAGTTTGGTTTTCCAATCCAGCCGCTCCCACTCTTCGAGCAGATGTTCGCGGTAGCGCAACTCGGCCTCCCACTCTTGCCGCCAATCGGCACGCAAACGACGCGGCACGATCAGGCCGACAAAGCGGATCAGCCAGAGCCAGAAGCGAAAGCGAGTTGTGGGCGTTGAACCGGCCATCCGGTCTACTCGTGCCGCAACGCGAGGAGCGGGTCTACTTTCGTCGCCCGCCGCGCCGGAATCCAACAAGCAAGCGACGCGACCAGCAGCAGCAAAATTGCGATTCCGGCAAACGTCAGCGGGTCGGTCGCGCTGACATTGAAGAGCAAAGTCTTGAGCAAGCGCGTCAAGGCCAATGCACCGGCTAACCCAATGCTTATGCCCAGCAGTGCCAATTTCAGCCCCTGCCTGATGACCAGTTTCAACACGTCACGCCCCTGTGCGCCGAGCGCCATGCGAATGCCAAACTCGTGCGTGCGCTGGGCGACGGAATAGGCGATGACACTGTAAATGCCCACGCTGGCGAGCAGCAGCGCAATGCCGGCGAAAAGGCTCAACAGCAAGGCATACAAACGCGGCTCGGCCACCTGTTCGGCGAGCGTTTTTGACATGGCTTTGGCCTTTGATTCAGGCAAGGACGGATTGACCGACCAGATGGCCTGTTGCACCGCGCTCATTAGGGGAAGCGGATCAGTATGAATTGAGCGCACAAGCAATGAACCGCCGGGCCAGGGGAGCTGGGCGAAGGGGACGAGGATTTCCGGCTTGGTCGGCTTATTCGGCTCTTCTTGTTTGACATCGCCGACAACGCTGATGATCTCGCGCGTGAGGCGCTGATTCTGATAGGCGATGACCAGCTTCTGCCCGATGGGGTTTTCGCTCGCAAAATATTGGCGCGCCATTGCCTCGTTGATCAGCGCCACCGGGGGCGCGTTCGGCAGATCGCGGTCATCGAAGACGCGCCCGGCGCGCAAGGGTGTTTTGAGCGTGCTCAGGTAGTTCGGGCTGATGGCGCTATAAGCCACCGTCACGTCGCCATTGAGCAGCGGCTGGTTTACGCGGTTGAAGGGGATGTTCAGCCCGCCCAGCGTCGGGTAACTCATCAACGCGACCGAGGCGACGCCGGGCATGGCGGCGATGCGTTCCATCACCTGCTGGGCGAAGGCGTATTTGTTTTGCGGCGGAAACGAGAGCGACACCACCATCAGCCCTTGCGGCTCGTAACCCGGATCAACTTTGAGCATGTGTGCGAAGCTGTTGATGAGCAGTCCGGCGCCGACGAGTAACACCAACGCCAGCGCGACCTCGGCCACCACCAGCGTGTGGCGCGTGCGTTGATGACCCGCGCTGCTGCTGCGACTGCTCTGTTTCAGCGATTCGTTGACATCCGTCTTGGCTGCCTGCCAACCGGGCGCGAGGCCAAAAATCATACCCGTCAGGCACGAGACGACCAGCGTAAAGAACAGCACGCTGCGGTCAATACGGATTTCGTTGTGCAATTCCGCGAGCAAGCGAAAACTGAAGTTGAGTTCGGGCAGCAAGCGCGTCAACACATCCACACCCCAGATGGCGAGCAATAAACCTAAAGCGCCACCCAAGACAGCGAGCAGCAAGCTTTCCGCCAACAACTGCCGGATCAGCGTCCAGCGCGCTGCGCCGAGCGCCAGCCGGATGGCCATCTCTTTGCGCCGGGTCGCCGCCGCAGTGAGCAGCAAATTGGCCACGTTTGCACACGCGATCAGCAGGACGAACAGAACCGCGCCCATCAATACCAGCAAGGCCTTCCGGCTGTCCTGCACCAACGACTCGCGCCAATCGGTGAGTAACGCCGTGCGGCCCTGATTCTCTTTCGGGAAGGCTTCAGCCAGGCGAGCCGCGATAGCCTTCAACTCGGCTTGCGCCGACTCAATCGTCTGTCCCTGTTTGATTCGCCCGATGACCTGAAAATAGCGGGCGGTGCGTGACTTCATCTCGCTGCTGTCGCGCGCGAGCGGCGTCCAGAGTTGGGCATAGCTCGGAATTTTGAAATCGGATGGCATCACGCCAGCGACTAGCACCGCGCCATCATTGGTCTTGAGTGTGCGGCCCACGATCTGCGGATCGCCGCCGTAGCGTTGCTGCCAGAGGCGGTGACTGAGGACGATGGCCGGCGGGCCGCTCTGTAGGCCCTCGTCGCTCGTGAACGTGCGCCCCAACAGCGGTTGCACACCAAAGGTCGCGAAGAAATTGGTCGTCACGCGCGCGACGGAAATGATCTCTACGCGTTCTGACACTTTGAGTCCAACGCCGCCACCCGTATAGGCGGACAGATTCTCGAACGTCTGGCTCTGCTCTCGCCAATCCCAATAGTCTGCCGCTGAAGCGTTTCTGGGGCGCGGGTCTTTCAGCGGGTCGAATGAGTTGACGGCCACCAGCCGCGTTGCGTCGTAAGGGAGTCGCCGCCACAGCACCGTATTGACGACGCTGAAGATCGCCGTGTTAGCACCGATGCCCAGCGCGAGTATCAGCACGGCAATCAAAGTAAAGCCCGGATGCTTGAGGAGCATTCGCACGCCATAACGCAAGTCTTGAATCATGTCATCCTCCCATCGTCTGGGTTGGAGCCAGAGCGCATCCCAGAAGGCACTCGTGCTGCGCCAGAGCAAGTCCAGTTTGTGGCGCCAATCGAGCCGCTCCCATTCTTCAAGCAGTGCTTCGCGATGGCGCAACTCGGCCTCCCACTCCTGCCGCCAATCGGTGCGCAAGCGGCGCGGCACGATCACGCCGACGATGCGGATCAGCCAGAGCCAGAAACGAAACCGGGTTGTGTTTGTCGGACCGGCCATTTGCCTCACTCGTGTCGGAGCGCAACCATCGGATCAAGCTTTGTTGCGCGGCGGGCGGGCAGCCAGCTCGCCAGCACCGCGACCAGCAGCAGCAGTAAAGAAACCCCGACGAACGCCACCGGGTCGGTCGCCGTCACACCGTAGAGCAAACTCGCCACGAAGCGCGTCACCGCTGACGCCGCGACGAGGCCGAGCGCCAATCCGAGCAAAGCGAGCCTCAATCCCTGGCCGACCACGAGCGAGAGCACGTCTTTGCGTTGTGCGCCGAGGGCGATGCGCACGCCGATTTCGCGCGTGCGCTGGACGACGGCAAAGGACAACACGCCGTAAAGTCCCAGGCACGCGAGCGCGAGCGCGAAGAGACTGAAAAAGCCGCCCAACTGCGCGAGCACTCGTTCCTGGTGCAGCGCGGTGTTCACCACGTCATTCAGGCTGCGCACATCGCGCACCCGGACAGTTGGATCAACCTCTTGGACGACGCGGCGCAGGCTCGCGGCCAGGGCGCCGGAATCGCTCGTCGTCCGCAGCGCGAAGGTCATCTCCCAATTGTTGGGGCTCAGGGAGAAGGGGAAGTAACAGGTCGGCGACGATGGTTCACGCAATGACTTGTAGCGCACGTCCTGCACCACGCCCACGATCTCGAACTTCGTCTCCGGCTCAGTGGTGTAGTAGAGGCGCCGGCCCAGCGGGTCAGCGTTGCCAAAATAACGTCGGGCCAGTGCCTGGTTGATAATGACTGTCCGTGGAGCGTTGGCGTTCGACGAGCCGGCGGGTCTTTCGTCCTGCGGGCCAAAGTCACGGCCGAGGAGGAGCGGAGTTCCTGCCATCTCAAAGAAACGCGGGCTGATGATGAACTGGTTGCAGTTGAGGTCTTCGCCCGGGCTGGCCGCGTAGCCTTCCGCACTGATGCTGTCCCACGTGCAGCAGCGACCCAGCAGGAAGGAGTCGGACATGCTGGCCGCACGGACACCGGGCAGCGTTTCCAGCCGCGCCAGCAATTCTTTGTACAGCGTCACCCGTCGCGCCTCCCCACGACGGGTGCTGAGATCCTGGGTGAAATCGAGGTCGAAGACGACGACGTGCTCGCGGTTAAAACCCGCATCCGTCGCTTTCAATTTCCCCAGCGTGCGGACGAACAACCCTGCGCCGACGAGCAGCACCAGCGAGAGCGCCACTTGGACGACGACCAGCGCCTGGTTGAGTCTCTGCCTGGACGGGTCTCCTGCCACGCTGCCGGCTGTGCCTTTGAGCGCCGCAGCCAGGTCGAGTCGGCTGCTGCGCAGCGCGGGCGCCAGGCCGAAGAGCAGTCCCGTCAGCAGTGACGCCGCCAGTGTAAAGAGCAGCACGCGCGCGTTGGGAGCAACGTTGAAGGAGATGGAATCGGCCTGGAGCCGCATGAAGACCAGCAGCATCTGTGTGCCCCACTGAGCAATCAGCAACCCCAGGCCCCCGCCCAGCGCGGCGAGCAGCATACTTTCGGTCAGCAACTGGCGCACGAGCCGGAGGCGTCCCGCGCCCAGGGCGCTGCGCACCGTGAATTCCCGTTGCCGTGCGGCGGCGCGCGCGAGCTGCAGGCTCGCGACATTGGCGCAGGCGATCAACAAGACCAGCCCGACTGCCGTCATCAGGAGCAGGAGCGACCGGCGAAACTGGCGGCGCAGTTCGGTGTATCCGGCAGCGCCCGGCTGCACTTCGAGTTTTCGCTCGGCGAAGAAGCGGCGTTCCAGTTCGCCCCAATGTTCTCTCGACATCCGTGACGTGACGAACTCGGCCAGGTGCCGCTGAAAGATCAGGTCGAGTTCCGCCTGCGCCTGCGCGCGGTTCACGCCGGCCGGCAGGCGACCCACCAGATGCAGCCACCAGATGCCCGGATTCTTCAGCCGCTTCTCCACCAGCGCCTGCATCGGCCACCAGAGGTCGGGATGCTCGCCCGGCTCGAACCCGAAGAAGCCGGGCGGGGTGACACCGACAATCGCGACCGACCGATCCTCGAAAGTAATCGTTTTCCCGATGACCTTCGGGTCAGCGCCGAAGCGCCGCTGCCAGAAGCTGTGGCTGATGACCGCGACCGGCTGCGGCGGGCTCTCCTGGTCGTCCTCAGACGTGAACGTGCGACCGAGCGCGGCTGGCACGCCGAGCACCGAGAAGAAGTTGCCCGTGACCTGCTGTGCGCGGATGAACTCCGTCTCCGCTCCACCGGCGTTCATCCGGCGTTTGGAAACATCGGCGGCGGCGAAGAGACCGGCTAGGCTGCGACCACCTTCGCGAAGCTCCTCGTACAACGGGCCGGAGAAGGAGTAGCCCGTGCCGCTGCGATTGGCGCTCGCCAGCAGCACCAGTTCGTCCGGGTCTTTGACCGGCAGCGAGCGCAACAGCAGTGTGTTCATCACGCTGAAGATGGCCGTATTCGCGCCGATCCCGAGCGCGAGCGTGAGTACCGCCACAGCAGTGAAGCCTTTGTCTTTGAGCAGTATTCTGACGCCGTAACGCAAGTCCTGAATCATTTCGTCCTCCCATCTGTGGGGCTGCAACCAGAGCGCGTCCCAGAAGGCGCTCGTGCTGCGCCAGAGCAGGTCCAGCTTGTGGCGCCAGTCGAGCCAGTCCCATTCGGCGAGCAACAGTTCGCGGTGGCGCAACTCCGCTTCCCACTCCTGCCGCCAGTCAGCACGCAACCGGCGCGGCACGATCACGCCGACGAGCGCGATCAGCCAGAGCCAGAAGCGAAAGCGAGTTGTGTTTGCCGCATCAGCCATCAGGCTCTATTCCTGCCGCAAGGCGACCAGCGGATCAACCTTTGTCGCTCTGCGCGCCGGAATGTAGCTGGCAATCAGGGCGACGACGACCAGCAGCAACGTGATCAGCGCGAAGGTCGCCGGATCGGTCGTGCTGACGCTGAAGAGCAGCCCCTTCATCACACGCGTCAGGGCCAGGGCCGCCACCAGCCCCAGCGCCACGCCGACGAGCGTCAAGCTCATCCCCTGCCTGACTACCATCTGCAGCACCGCTCGCGGCTCGGCTCCGAGGGCCATGCGAATGCCGATCTCGCGCGTGCGCTGGCTGACTGCATACGAGATCACACCGTAAATCCCCACACTCGCCAGCACGAGCGCCAGCGCCGCAAATGCGCCGACCAGCAGCAGGTTGAAACGGCGCGGCGCCAGAGAGCGGGCGAGGATCTCTTCCATCGTGCGCACGGCCCAGATCGTCTGGTCTTTATCCACCGCCCAGATTTGGTCTTTCACCGCCGCGACCAGACTCAGCAGATCGCTCTTGGCACGGATGAAGAGCACGCGCGGTCTGGCCCAACGCTGGGGCGCCTGGGTGAAGGGCACGTAAAACTCCGGGAATGGGTCTGAGTTCAGACCGACTTGACGAATGCTCCCGACCACACCGACTACCGTCAGCCAGGGCGTGTTCGACGCGTGTACGCCGAGCTTGAGGCGTTTGCCGACCGGGTCTTCCTCGCCCCAATAACGGCGCGCCAGGGCTTGATTGATCACCACGACTAACGGCGCTTGCGTGTTGTCTTGCGCCGACAGCAAGCGGCCTTTGAGCAGCGGAACACCCAGCGTGCGGAAGTAGTCGGGGCTGACGACACGATTGTTAGCGAGTTGCGGTTGGCCCGGCGGTGGGTCGGGTTTGTCTTCCATCACGATGGCGGAACGTATGCCCGGCGTCAGGATGGGTGCGGCATTGGCGACGCCGACCGCTTCCACTCCCGGCAGGGCTTGCACCCGGTCAATCACCTGTTGATAGAAGTTGGAGATGCGCGTCACATCCTGCGCCTTGCTGTCCGAAAGCTCGACCCGCAAGGTCAGCAAGTGTTCGGGGTTGAATCCCACATCAACATTTTGCAATCGGACGAAGCTGCGGATGAGCAATCCCGCGCCGATTGCGAGCACCAGTGACAACGCGATTTCCGTAATCACCAGCAGCCCCCGCAAACGATGCCCCCGCGCGCCTACAAACCCGCGCCCGCCTTCCTTGAGCGTGTGTTGCAAATCCGGCTTGGAGATTTGCAGCGCCGGGGCCAAGCCGAAGACGACGCCGGTCAGGCACGAAACGCCCAGCGTAAAACCGAGCACGCGCCAATCGAGGTTGACTTCATCCAACCGCGGAATCGTGCCGGGTCCCTCCGGACTGATGAGCTTCAACGCCTTCACGCCCCACACCGCGAGCAGCAACCCCATCGCACCGCCGCACAGGGCGAGCAGCGTACTTTCCGTCAACAACTGCCGCAGCAACCGCTGGCGTCCCGCCCCCAGCGCCGCGCGTACAGCCAACTCTTTCTCGCGCGCCGCCGCGCGCGCCAGCAGCAGGTTGGCGACGTTGACGCAGGCGATCAGCAGGACGAAGGCGACCGCTCCCAGCAGCACAAGTAACGCCTGCTTGAAACCGCTCACCAGGCTTTCGTGCAAGGACACCACGCTGAAGCCGAGGTTGGTGTTGCTCTGCGGAAAGGCGCGCGTCAGGTTGCGCGCGATGACGTCCAATTCGCTTTGCGCCTGTTCAAGTGTCGCGCCGGGGTTGAGCCGCGCGATGCCGCTCAGGTAGTAAGACCCGCGGTCGTCAGCCGCACTCGCGTCGAAAGCGATCGGCGCCCACAGCTCCGTCTCTTTGTTTGGGAAATCGAAGCCGGGCGGCATCACGCCCACCACCGTGTAGCTTTGGTCGTCGAGCCGGAGTGTGTTCCCGATGATGCTGGCCTGAGCGCCGAAACGTCGCTGCCACAACTGGTGGCTCAACACCACGACGCGCTCCGCGCCCGCGCGGTCATCGGCCTCGGTAAAGACACGCCCGGCGCCGGGCGGCACTTTGAGCAGGGGGAAGAGTGCGGCGGAGACGAGCTGCCCGCGCAAGCGTTCCGGCTCGCCCGCGCCCGTCAGGTTGAAATCCTGCGAAACGTAAGCGGCGAGTTGCTCGAAAGACTTGCTCTGCTGGCGCAGATCGAGATAGCTGGCCGGAGTGAGTTCAAAATTGCCACCCTGCTTCGTGCTCCGGTGCGTGACGAGCGCCAGTCGTTCGGCCTCCGGGTAAAGCAACGGGCGCAGCCAGATGGCATTGATGACACTAAAGATCGTCGTATTCGCGCCGATGCCGAGTGCTAGTGTAAGTATGGCAATCAAGGTGAAGCCCGGATGTGTTCGCAACATGCGGATGCCGTAACGTAAGTCTTGAAGCATGTCATCCTCCCATCGTTTGGGTTGTAGCCAGAGCGCATCCCAGAAGGCACTCGTTGAGCGCCAGAGCAAGTTCAGTTTGTTTTTCCAATTGAGCCGCTCCCACTCGGCGAGCAGCGCTTCGCGGTAGCGCAACTCGGCTTCCCACTCCTGCCGCCAATCTGAGCGCAAGCGGCGCGGCACGATCACGCCGATCACGCCGATCAGCCAGAGCCAGAAACGAAAGCGCGTTGTTTTGCTCGGACCAGCCATTGGTTTCAGTCATGACGCAGCGCTACCATCGGATCGACCCGCGCCGCTCGGCGGGCGGGCAGCCAGCAGGCCAGCAGCACAGCACTGACCAGGAGCACGATGATGCTCGTGAGGGTCAAGGGATCCGCTGGAGAGACGCCATAAAGCTGGCTCGCGACCAGACGCGATACCGCCAGGCTCCCGGCTAATCCGGCGACACTCCCAAACGCGACGGGTTTCATTCCTTGTTGGAGAACCAGCCGGAGAACGTCGCGCCGCTGTGCCCCTAGGGCGATTCGGATTCCAATCTCCCGGCTCTGCCGACCGACGAGAAAAGCGACGACTCCGTAGATGCCCACCAGCGTCAACAACAGCGCCGCCACCGCAAAGAATGCCAACAGCGCCATATTGAATCGCCGGACGGCGGTGGCGCTGGAGAGAACCTGTTCCATCGTCCGCATCTTTGCTGCGGGTATCAGGGCGTCGAGGGACTTCAACTCGTTGCGAGCGGCAGACGCTAGTGCGAGCGGGTCTCCCTCGGTGTGTACCACTATAGTCATCCCGCCCCAAGGCCACTGGGCGTTGGGCAGGTAAAGCTGCGGATTCACCTCCTTTTCTAGGGAAGCGCTCCTCACATCTGAAACCACCCCCACTACGGTGCGCCACGCTCCCCCAGCATTCAGTCGCCGACCCACTGGATCGCGGTTGCTGAAGTACTTCTTCGCCATAGTCTCGTTGATGACGACCACCTTCGGCTGGCCGTCGGCATCTCTCAGTGTGAAACCCCGTCCTTGGCGGAGGGGAATGCCCATCGTCGCGAAGTATCCCGGGGTCACCCAACGGCGTTCCGCGTGCGGCTCCTGGCCCGGACTGGCCGGTGGCTCACCTTCAACAATGAAGCGGCCTATGTTCTCGCCTCCGCCCAGTGGCAGATAGGAAATCGCTCCGGCAGCACGCACTCCCGGCAGGGCTTCAAGACGCGCGACCAGCCGCTCGAAAAACATGACCTGGCTGGCGCCGTCTGAGTAGCGCGCGTTTAGTTGTACGTCGAAGGCGAGCACGGAATCGGAGCGAAAGCCGGGGTGCACCGCTTGCACACGTAGAAAGCTACGGACCATGAGACTGGCTATCATCAGCAGGACCAGCGCGAGCGCCACTTCAGCGCCTACTAGCCAGCCGCGCACACGCTCGCGCACCGCTCCCCCTGCGCCGCGACCGCTTTCCTGTAGCGATGTACGCAGATCAAGTCTCGACGCTTGAAGCGCTGGAATCAGGCCGCACACGGCGCTCGTCATGACGGCGACGAAGGCCGTGAAACCGAGCGCTACCGGATCAAGCGAAGCCTCAGCGAGGCGCGAATGCGTCACCGGGTTCAACGCAAGAAAAGTTTTCAGGCAACCTTCCGCAACCAACAAGCCGAGTCCGGCGCCGAGCATCGCCAGCAGAAGACATTCGGTGAGAAGTTGGCGCATCAGTCGTCCGCGCCCGGCCCCCAACGCTGCGCGCACTGCTATTTCCTGTTGCCGTGCGGCTCCTCGGGCCAGAAGCAGATTGGCGACGTTGACACAGGCGATCAGCAACAACAGACCAGCCGCGGCGAACAGAATCAGCAATGGCTGGCGAGATTTTCCCGCTAATTGTTCGCGTATGGGCATCAGCTTCAGTCCCACGTCTTTGTGCGTCTTGGGATAATCATTTGCCAGACGGGCGGCAAAGGCATCCATCTCCGCTTGCGCCTGAGGCAGACTAGCTTCGGGTTTCAAGCGTCCGATCACGGCCAAGCCGCGCTCATTGCGCGACTGCCAGTGCGACCAGCCAGTGCCGTCATCCTGCGCCCGCAGAGCCAACGGTAGCCAAACCTCGGTGCGGCCAACAAAAGAGAAGAACGCAGGCCACTCCGCGCCGCGCGGAAAATCAAAGTCTGGCGGAAGAATGCCAATGACCGTGCGCTTGTCGCCATTGACAGTAATGCCCTTGCCGAGCAGCGCCGGATCACCGCCAAAGCGCTGCTGCCAGAGTCTGTAGCTGATCAACACAACCAGAGGCCCACCGTGCGCTTCCTCTTCGGGAGTCAATGTCCTGCCCAGCAGCGGTGTTACTCCCAGAGTTTCAAAAAAACCGGCCGTCACTCCTGCGGCACCAAGGCGCTCAGGGTTGCCTCCGTCTGCGAGGTCGGCGGAGCCCGGAGAAAAAGCAGCGAGCCGCGCGAAGCGCTGGCTTTGCTCACGCAACTCCGCGACGTCTGCGTTCGCGAGTGGAAACTGTGGCAGGCCCGGTTTACCAGGATTGTCCGCCCAAATAACGGTCAATTGGTGGGAATCAGGAAACGGCAACTGCCGAAGCAAGACGGCATTGACCAGACTAAAGATGGCCGTGTTCGCCCCGATGCCGAGCGCGAGGGTGAGCACCGCCACGGCGGTGAAGCCGGGATGCTTCAGTAACATCCGCACGCCATAACGCAAATCTTGAAACATATCGTCCTCCCATCGTTTTGGCTGTAGCCACAACGCATCCCAGAACGCGCTGGTGCTGCGCCACAGCAAATCAACTTTGCTTTGCCAATTTAATTTGTCCCATTCGGCCAACATCGCTTCGCGGTAGCGCAACTCGGCTTCCCACTCCTGCCGCCAATCGGCGCGTAAACGGTGTGGCACGATCAGTCCGACGAAGCGAATCAGCCAGAGCCAGAAGCGAAAGCGCGTTTTGGGTGTCGTGTCGGCCATTGGTTTCACTCATGCCGCAGCGCGATCATAGGGTCTACCTTCGTCGCGCGGCGGGCCGGAACGAAGCAGGCCAGCAAGGCCACCGCAATGAGCAGCAGCGCCAGCGCAGCAAATGTCACCGGATCGGTGGCGCTCACGCCAAAGAGCAGGGTCTTCATCGTGCGCGTCAACGCCACCGACGCGACCAAGCCCAGCGCCACGCCGATGAACGCCAGCTTCATGCCCTGCCCAATCACCAGTTTCAGCACATCACTCACCTGCGCGCCGAGTGCCATCCGCACGCCAATTTCACGGGCGCGCTGAGCAACTGCGTACGACATCAAGCCGTAAATCCCGAGGCTCGCAAGCGCCAGCGCGACAACAGCGAAGACCGTCAGCAACAGCATGGAGAAACGCCGCGCAGCGACCGATTGCGCTACGATCTGCTCCATCGTACGCACGTTGAAGACCGCCTGATCTTTATTCAGCGCCGCCACCTGGGCGCGCACCGCCGCGGCCAGGCCGAGCGGCTCGACCTCGGTGCGCACGAGCAGATTGGTTCGACCTCGGGAAGGGGCCTGATTGAAGTTGGTGTAAAACTGGGGCTGAACTGAATTTCGTCCGTCCAGGTTGTAATGTTCGACGTGCCGAACGACGCCCACAATCTCGTAACTCGGCGAGTTGGGCAAAGCCTGCACCAACCGCTTGCCCAGCGGGTCTTCGTTGGGAAAGTACTGCCGGGCAAGCACTTCGTTAATGACGATCACCTGCGGGCTGTCGCGGGTATCCTCAGCAGTGAAGAGGCGGCCTTTGAGCAACTCGATGCCCATTGTCCGGAAGTAATCGGGACTCACGCTGTAGCGCAGGCCAGAACCCTTATGGTTCGGCTCCGTCCGGCCCTCAATGAGGAAACCCGGGTAGTTCGCCATATCAAATGGAAGTCCGTTCGACACGGCGACCGATTTGACGCCGGGCAGGCCTTGGACTCTCTGCAGCAACTGGTCAAGGAAGTTCGCCACTTGCTGCCCGTCGGGGTTGTTGACGGAGAGTTGCAGCGTGAGCAGGTTCTGCGCCTCGAAGCCCGGATCAACCGCCAGCACGCGCCGAAAGCTCTGGATGAGCAAACCCGCGCCCACTAACAACGTCAACGTCAGCGCGACTTCGCCCACCACCAACACGCTACGTAGCCGCTGACGACGACCCGATGACCCCCGCTCACCTTCCTTCAATTCTTCTGTCAGATTCGGGCGGGAAGCCTGCAAGGCAGGAGCTAACCCGAAGAGCAATCCGGTCAGCAGCGAGACGGCAAGCGTGAAAAACAATACGGGCGCGTCAACCTGGGCTTCCTGCAAACGTGGGATGCCATCAGGCATTTGCGCAGCGATCAAGCGCGTGCCCCAGAACGCGAGCAGGGTTCCGAGCGCCGCGCCCAACGCGGCGAGCAGAACGCTTTCAGTCAGCAGTTGACGAATGATGCGCTGCGGGTGAGCACCGAGTGCCACGCGCACCGCCATCTCCTTTTGCCGCGCCGACGCTCGCACGAGCAGCAGGTTGGCGACATTGGCGCAGGCGATCAATAAAACCAGGCCGACCGCCCCCAACAAAATCAACAGCGGCTGGCGCACGTCGCCGACAAAGCGTTCGTGCAGCGGCGTTACGCGTACGCGCCGCCCTTTGTTGCTTTCGGGATACTGTTGTTCCAGCCGCACGGCGATTAGATTCATTTCCGTCTCCGCTTGCTGCGGCGATACGTTCGGTTTCAAACGCGCGACGACGTCGGCTCCCGGATCTCCGCCGCGCGTTTTAAAGCGTTCTGCTTGAAGACCAATGGGCACAGTCACATCAGCTTCCGCCCCGAACTGGAAATTCGGCGGGGTCACGCCGACGACGGTGAAGCTTTGGTTGTTGAGCGTGAGTTGTTGCCCGAGGATGCTGGGATCAGCGCCGAACCTGCGCTGCCAGAGTCCGTAACTCAGAATCACCGCCGGAGTCGCGCCCGGACGATCCTCTTCCGGGAGAAAGTCGCGCCCCACGAGCGGCTTGACGCCCAAGAGAGAGAAAAACTCCGCCGAGACGAGCCGCCCCTGCAAGCGTTCGGGTTCGCCTGTCCCCGTGAAGTTGAAACTCTCGTTCTGACGCACTGCCGAGATGGCCTCGAAGGCGGTGTTCTGCGCACGCCAATCCACAAAGTTGGGATAGGACGGCGAGAAGCCCCCGCCCGCAGAAACACGCTCCCGCAAGATCACCAGCCGCTCCGGCGCTTGATACGGAAACGGGCGCAGCAGCACCGCATTGACAATGCTGAAAATCGCCGTGTTCGCGCCGATGCCCAAGCCGAGCGTCAGCACGGCAATCAAAGTAAAGCCCGGATGTTTGAGGAGCATCCGCACGCCATAACGCAAATCTTGAAACATTTCGTCCTCCCATCTTTGTGGTTGGAGCCAGAGCGCATCCCAGAAGGCGCTCGTTGAGCGCCAGAGCAAGTCCAGTTTGTTTTGCCAATTGAGTCGGTCCCACTCCGCAAGCAGCGTTTCGCGATAACGCAACTCGGCCTCCCACTCCTGTCGCCAATCAGCGCGCAAGCGGCGCGGCACGATCACGCCGATGACGCGAATCAGCCAGAGCCAGAAACGAAACCGGGTTATTCGTCTTCCTTCAGCCATCACATTCAGTCGTGCCGGAGCGCAACCAGCGGATCAACGCGCGCCGCGCGCCGCGCTGGCAGATAGCCGGCGAGAGCTGCGATGAAGATCATGACCAATGTGGCTACCGTAATTGTTAATGGATCGGTCGGCGTCAATTCGAACAACAACTCTTTAGTCAACCGCGAACTGACGAGCGCCGCAGGCAAGCCGATGGCAATCCCAATCAGCGCCAGAAGCAGGGTTTCGCGCAGCGTTAGCCACAGCACGCTGGTTGTCTGCGCGCCCAACGCCATGCGGATGCCAATCTCGCGCGTGCGGCGCGTTACGGCATAGGCCATTACCCCGTAAAGCCCCAGGCTGGCCAGCAGCAGCGCGAAGAGACCGAAGAAGCTGGAAAGCAGCGCCACCAGGCGTTCCCGGCTGATCGAGTCGTTGATCTGTTCGGCAAAGGTTTTAACGTTGAAAACCGGCAGGTTCGGATCGAGGCTGCGGACTTCCTGCCGAATCGCCGCCACCAGCGCGCCGGCATCACCCGCTGCGCGAACGCACAGAATCCGCTGCCCTAACTGCTCGTATTGCGAATAAGGAATGTAAGCTGTCTGCGGCGCGGCTTCTTTCAGGTTTCGGTACTTGGCGTCGGCAACCACGCCGACGATTTCCAGGTCTTTGTAGTTTTCCAGTGTGAGGCGTTTGCCCAAAGGGTTTTCAGCGCCGAAGAAACGGCGGGCTAGACTCTGATTGACGATCACCACTTTGGGAGATTCCGGCGTGTCCTGCGCGCTGAATTCGCGTCCCAACAACAACGGCGCGCCGAACGTGGCAAAGAACTGCGAGCCAATCCGGTTCAAAAGCACGGCCATCTCTTCGCCAGGACGCGGCTGGTAGCCTGGAACCTCTATGCCATACCGCGAAAACGAACCGCTCATCGGCACATTGTCTGTGAAGGTTATGGTCTTCACGCCCGGCAAGGCTGACAACCGCTCGCTCAGTTGACTGTAAAAATTCCGCAGCCGTTCGATCTTGTAACCGTTCTGCGCCGGATTGAGCGCCAGCGTTACGACTTGATCCGTGTGGTAGCCATTATCCACAGTCTTCAAATTCCGCAGGCTGCGCGCAAAAAGCCCAGCGCCAACCAGCAGCACGAGCGAGAGCGCGACTTGCGCGATTACCAGCAAACGACCCAGCTCCCAGCGGCGACCTCCGCCAACTACCACAACGGCGTCATTTTTGAGCGCGGGAATCAGATTCGGGCGCGTCGCCTGCAAGGCGGGAACGAGGCCGAAAAGCAATGCGGACAGCAGCGTGACGCCCAGCGTGAAACCGAGCATTCGCAGATCTGGGTTGATTTCCAGCGTGCGTCCCTGCGGCAAAAAGCCCAGCAGCGCATCAGTTCCCCAGCGAGCAAACAGCAGTCCCAGCGAACCACCTAAAGCGGCAAGCAGAGAGCCTTCAGTCAACAATTGCCGCACCAGCCGGAAGCGTCCAGCGCCCAGCGCCAGACGCACAGCGATCTCTTTCTGGCGCGTCGTGGCGCGCGCCAACAGCAGGTTGGCGACGTTCAGACATGCAATCAACAGCACGACGCCAACCAGACACATCAGGACAACGAGCGGTTGTGAAAACTGGCGGCTCAAATTCGATGCGCCGGTTTTAGCGGAATCGAGATGGATGCGGAGCGATCTGAAGTTTCGATCATCGGTCGTCTCGCCCGTAACGCGGCGCACATCCGGTTCACGCGCGATTTGAAAGACAGTATCCGTGGCTGCCTGAGCCTGTTCGATGCTGACTCCGGGTTTGAGCCGCGCCATCACACTGAGCCACCAACTTCCTCGCTGCTCAAAAATTGGCGTGCCAGGCCGGGGCCGCACCTGACCGTCCATCATCATCGGGATGCGGACATCGGGCGCCGCGCCGACTTCGACGCCCTGAAAGCTCTGCGGCGTGACTCCAATGATCGTGAAGGGATAAGAATTGAGACTGATCGTCTGCCCGACAATTTGTGGGTCTGCGCCGAAGCGCCGCTGCCAGAAGTTGAAACTGATCACCGCGACCGGATGCGCGCCCGGCGTCTGGTCATCTGTCTCTGTCAACACACGCCCAAGCGCCGCATTCACACCCAGCACGGAAAAGAAATTACCTGACACCACTTCGCCCTGCACGCGCTCCGTTTGGCCGCCGCCGCTCAGACTCATCTGCAAACCTGAGCGGGCAAACATGCCGGAAAAGGCCATATCCTTCTCGCGTAGCTCGCGAAAGACCGGATAAGAGAATAAAGAAAAACTCCGCCCTGGCTGGCTGGGGGCCTGGACGCCTACAACCACTAACTGCTCGGGCTGTGTGACCGGCAGCGGTTTGAGCAGCAGCGCATCGAGGAGGCTGAAGATCGCGGTGTTCGCGCCGATGCCCAGCGCCAGTGAAAACACGGCCACCAGCGTGAAGCCAGGACTTTTCGTCAACATTCGAATTCCAAACCTCAGGTCTTGAAACATCTCGTCCTCCAATCGTTTCGGTTGCAGCCAGAGCGCATCCCAGAATGCGCTCGTACTGCGCCAGAGCAAGTTGAGTTTGTGGCGAGAATCGAGCTTGTCCCATTCGGCAAGCAACGTTTCGCGGTAAAGCAACTCGGCTTCCCACTCCTGCCGCCAATCAACGCGCAACCGTCGCGGCACGATCACGCCGATCACGCGAACAGAGAAGAGCCAGAAACGAAAGCGCGTTGCGCGAGCATCGTCAGCCATAGATTTTACTCGTGACGAAGAGCGACCAGCGGATCTACCTTCGTTGCGCGGCGCGCTGGCAGGTAGCAGGCCAAGAGCGCAACAGCGGTGAGCAAGACTGAAAGCAGCGCGAAGGTCGCCGCATCCGTCACGCTCACCTGGTAGAGAAAACCGGAGAGCACACGCGTCAGCACGCGCGCTCCGACTAAGCCAATGACAAGACCCACGAGCACGAGCGCCATGCCTTGCCTGACGACGAGCCGCAAGACATCTTTCGCTTGCGCGCCGAGCGCCAGCCTGATGCCGATTTCGTGCGTGCGCTGCGTGACTGAATAAGAGATAACGCTGTAGATTCCCGCTGCCGCCAGGATCAACGCGAGCGCGGAAAAAGAGCCGAGCAAGAGCTTATAAAAACGCGGATCGGTGACTTGCTTGGCCACGACCTGCTCCATCGTCGCCACGTTGTGCAGCGGCAGTTCCTTGTCCACCGTTTGCAATTCGCGGCGCAAGGCGGTGATGAAACTCTGCGGCTCAGCGGTCGTGCGAATGACAAAGGTCGTCTCGCCGACAAACCAGCGGAGCTTATCGGAGACTTGCGCATATGGCTCATAGAGCGCTGGCGCGAGCGGTGTGTTCAAGTCTGATTGTTTGATATCGCCGACCACGCCGACCACTTCGCGCCACGTCTCGCCAGGCAGATTTATGTCAATTCGTTTGCCGAGCGCGCTTTCATTCGGCCAGAGTTGATGAGCTAATGATTCGCTGATGATGAGCACGCCGGGCGAGTCGGCGGTGTCGCGCTCATTGAACGCGCGGCCTTGAAGCAAGGGGATGCCGAGCGCGCGAAAGTAATCCGCGCTCACGGCCACTTTGCTCGCCATCACGCCAGGGCGATCATTGGATTCACCTTCGACGACGAGGCTGCCTTGAATGCTCATACCAGCATGGCTGAGCGGGAGCCCGTTGACCACACCGACCGCTTGCACTTCAGGACGCGCGGCGAGGCGGGCGAGAGATTGTTGGGCATAAGTCTTCACCTTCGCTGTCGTGGAATAGTCCGCTTGAGGCAGCGCGACACTGGCAGTCAGGACGTGATCGGGATTGAATCCCAACTTCGTCTCGCGCAATCGCGTGAAGCTCTTGAGCAACAATCCCGCGCCGATCAGCAGCACTAACGCCAGCGAAACTTCCGCCACAACGAGCAAGCTGCGCAAACGATGGCGCGATCCGCCGCCTGCTGCTCGCGTCCCGCCTTCCTTGAGTGCCGTGTTGAGATCGAGCCGCGATGCTTGCAACGCAGGCGCGAGGCCGAAGATGATGCCTGTTAGAATTGAAAGCAACAGTGTAAAGCCGAGCACCCACGGATCAATCCTGATGGCAGTGAGTCGCGGGACATCCTGCGGCGCAAAGGCGACGAGCAGATCGAGAATTCCAGACGCCAGCCACAATCCGAGAACGCCGCCCGCTAGCGCCAGCAGCAAGCTTTCGGTCAGCAATTGCCGAATGATGCGCAACCGGCTTGCGCCCAACGCCGCCCGCACCGCCATCTCTTTCTGTCTGGTCGCCGCGCGCGCGAGCAGCAGATTAGCGACATTCGCGCAGGCAATGAGCAAGACAAAACTCACCGCGCCCAGGAAAATCAGCAGCGATGAGCGCACATTTCCGACGACCTGCTCTTGCAAAGGAATCAAGTTGACGGTCAGCGTCCGATTTTTCTGCAGTGATTCTTGCTGTAACCGTTGGGCGAGAGTTGTCAGTTCGGCTTGCGCCTGCGCTGGCGTGACACGCGGTTGCAGCCGCGCGATGATGTCCAGATCATTGCGCGTCGGGCTGAGCGTAACCGGCAACCAGGCATCGGCTTCGTCGGGGAATTTGAATCCTTCGGGCATCACTCCGATCACGGAGCAAACGTCACCTTCAACTTTGACGGTCTGGCCGATGACTGAAGGATCGGCATTGAAGCGTCGCTGCCACAGCCCGTAGCTCAAGATTACGACCGTGCTGCTGTTCTGCTGAATGTCATCGCCGGATGAAGGCCGTCCGATCTCTTCCGGTAAAAATGTACGCCCGAGCAGCGGCGGCACGCCGAGCGTGGCGAATAAATTTTCAGTGACGCGCGCGATCCGCACGCGTTCAGGCTCCGCGCCGCCCGTCAGGTTTCCCGGCTGCGCCGCAAAGTATGCCGCCATCTGTACGCAGGAGCGACACTGATTGCGCCACTCAACAAAAACGGGCGCGGTCACGGCGCCGATTCTTTCGCCGCGACTGCCCTGCTCGAAAGCGGAGTAGACCATCAGACGATCAGGTTCTGGATAAGGCAACGGACGCAGCAGCACCGCATTGACCACGCTGAAAATCGCGCTGGTCGCGCCAATACCGAGCGCGAAGCCAAGCACACGCGTGTCGAAGCTGACTTCCTCAAGGCGAGGAATACCGCGCGGACTGAGTTTAACCAGTAACTCAATCCCCCAGACAGCCAGTGGCACTCCCAATATGCCGCCAAGGGTTGCCAGCAGCAGACTTTCGCTGAGCAATTGCCGCGCAAGACGCCACTGCCCAGCACCGAGCGCCAGACGAACGGCAAACTCACGTCGGCGCGCCGCACCACGCGCCAATAACAGATTGGCGACATTTGTACAGGCGATGAGTAAGACTAGGGCTACCGCACCGAACAACATCCAGAGTGCTAGACCCAGTTTCTGTCCCGTGATTTGGGTCAATATTGGCACAACGTTGACACCGAAACCGGCAAACTCCGGGTCGGTAGTTGGATAGGCTTGTTGCAAGCGGTTGCCGATGGTGTTCATCTCAGCCTGCGCCTGTTGTACGCTTACCCCCAGCTTGAGCCGTCCAATGACACGCCACCAGTCCTTATATCGTAAAGTCTTCTGCCGATCCCATCCCGCAACCAAGCTGACAGGCTCCCACAACTGCGTCTCCTTGCTGGGGAAATAGAAGCCCGCCGGCATTACGCCAATTATCTGCGAACGCCGACCGCCTATCTCCAACGTTTTGCCGATCACGTTCGGATCAGCGCCAAAGCGGCGTTGCCATAAGCTGTGACTCAGGACGACTACCGGCTCACGTCGTTGCTCATCCTCCGGCGAGATCGTACGACCGAGCAATGGCGCAACTCCCAACAGTGGAAATAAATTGGCTGACACTCGTTCACCCGACACTCGTTCCGCTTCATCTCCGCTGGTCAAGTTCACATCATTGCCGCGCGTGCAGATCGCCATGCCAGTGAAAAGATGACTCTGATTGCGCCAGTCTTCGAAGTTGGGGAAAGAAGTTCCTTCTTCGTGAATCCCCCGGCGTGAATCATCCGTCCAGAGCATGACAAGCCGGTCAGGGTCTTGATACGGCAACGGGCGCAAGACCACTGCATTGACGACGCTGAAAATCGCCGTGTTTGCGCCAATACCGATGGCGAGTGTGAGTATAGCGACGGCGGTGAAAGTTTTATGCTTGAGCAACATTCGGATGCCGTAACGCAAATCTTGAAACATTTCGTCCTCCCAGCGTTTGGGCTGTAACCACAGCACATCCCAGAACGCACTGGTGCTGCGCCACAGCAAATTGAGTTTGTTTTGCCAATTCAGTCTGTCCCACTCGGCGAGTAATGCTTCGCGGTAGCACAATTCAGCTTTCCACTCCTGCCGCCAATCGGCGCGCAAGCGGCGCGGCACGAGCACGCCGATGAGTGCGATGAGCCAGAGCCAAAAGCGAAACCGGGTTGTTTGCGCCGCAGGAGGCATCAAGCTCACTCGTTCCGTAACGCGACTAGTGGATCCACCTGCGTCGCCCGCCGCGCCGGCAGGTCGCAGGCTAGCAGCGCCACGCTGATGAGCAGCAGCCCGATCAGCACGAATGTCAGCGGGTCGGTCGCGCTCACGCCGAAGAGCAGGTTTTTGAGCAAGCTCGTCAGGAAAACTGCCGCCAGTAAACCGATGGTCACGCCCAGCAGCGCGAGTCTCATCCCCCACTTCAGCTCGGCTCCTTTACTTTGAGACCCGCAGATTCGAGAAATGCGCGACCGTTCCGGCCCCCACCCATAACGCAAGCTGGCCCTGCCCTGGCCCTTGTTTGAGATCATTGACCACCAGGGCAGGCTGTGGTGAGTCATGCACGTACAAACGCGCCTTGTCGCCGCGGACTTCGATCTTCACTTTCGTCCACTCGCCCGGCACGAGGTCTACGTAGCTCTCGTATTTCTCCGGGAACTCCTGGCGCAAGCGGTGCCACGGAAAGTCAGGGTGAGAGATGTACTGGGTCGAATGGTTGCGCCGCACCTGATCGTCAGCGCGGCCATTGGTCGGGCGCAGGTAGAAGCATTCGTACTTCGCGGCATCTTTGGCCGCGTCAAGCTTGACACGGAAAGCCACCCCGACGAATCCCCGCGCCCCACCTCCGGCAGTGGCGCTGGGTTCGCCCGTCAACTCGATTTCGATCACGCCGTCCTGAAATTCAGTCTGATTCAAAATGACGAGTTGAATGCCGTCGGCGACGCCTGCCGCCGCAGCGTCAGCCACGCGCAACGCTTTGCGCCCCTTGTAGGTCACCTGTTCCGTTTTCACATGGCGGGGCTGCAGCTCGTTGGGATTGTCCAGGGGAATGGTGGTGGGCTTGACCTGTCTGAAACCAGCACCCAACGCCAGCGTCAAAACAGCGAGCAAGACAAACATGGGTTGTTTCACCAGCCTGCGCTCAGCGAAGCGCAACTCTTGCCAAAGTCTTTGCATAATTTTTCCTCCCTTCAGGTTATTCACCTCTTAAAGCGATCAGCGGGTCTACCTTCGTCGCCCGCCGCGCCGGAATGTAACAAGCCAGCAGCGTGACGACGGCAAGCAGCGCCACGACCGCCGCAAAAGTCACCGGGTCAGTCACGCTCACCTCGAAGAGCAGCGTGGACATCACCCGTGTCAACGCGAAAGCGCCGAGGAGTCCGATGCTGATGCCGATGCCAGCCAGCCTCGTCCCCTGACTCAAGACCATCTTCAGCACGTCGGACGAGCGCGCGCCGAGCGCCATGCGCACGCCGATCTCCTGCGTGCGTTGCGCGACCGAGTAGGCCATCACGCCGTAGATGCCTACCGCCGCCAACGCCAACGCGATGGCCGAAAAGGCGCCGAGCAGTAGTGAGAGGAAGCGCGGCCTGACTAGCGCATCGGCTACGGTGTCCGCCAGCGGCTGCATACCGAAGACGGGCAACGCCGGGTCAAGCTCGCGCACTGCCGCGCGCACGGCCGCCGCCGCTAACGCCGGATCGCCCGCCGTGCGCACTACGTAGCCCTGTCTGAAGATTACGGGTAAGAGTCGGGCGAATTGCCGGTCAAGCAGGTAAAGTTCAATCCCGGCGGGCTTGTCCACACCCATGTTCTTGGTGTCTTCGACTACGCCGACGACGGTGAACCAGTTGGGATCTCTGGAAACTTGCGGATTGACGCGCCGCCCGATGGGGCTGCCCTGCCAGAAGCGCCGCGCCAGCGCTTGGTTGATGACGGCGACGCGTTGCGCGTTCTCGCCCTGATCCGCTGGCTCGAACAAGCGCCCCTCCATCAGGCGAATGCCCAACGTCTTGAAGTAATCCGCGCTAACAAAGTTCCAGTAATCCGCGTTCTGCGCCGGGCCGTTGGGCGCGGGTTGGAAGCCTTCGATCTGGGTGTCTAGGGCGTTGATCGGGCGCAGCGGCGGCAACTCGCTCCCGATGGACATCGCGGCGGCCTCCACGCCCGGCAAGGCGGACAACTTCTCTAGCAGCGTCTGTGAGAAGCGGAGTTGCTCCGGCACCGGGTAGGCTCTGGGCGGCAGCGCGACGGTGAAGGAGAGCACATTGAACGGGTCGAAGCCCAAATCAACCTGACGCAATTTCCAAAACGCGCGGATCATCAGCCCCGAGCCGACGATCAGTACGACGGCCATTGCGATCTCAGCGACCACCAGCACCTTGCGCAACAGGTGGCTGCCCGCGCCGGTCGTCCGCAGGCTCGCGCCGTGCAGCCAGTGGGCCAGGTTGCCTTCGCGCAGTTGCGCCAGCGGGGCGAGCGCGAAGACGAAGACCGCCAGGATCGAAATGCCCAGCGTGAAGGCCAGCACCGCCAGGTCGAGCTTGATCTCGCCCGTGCGCGGCACGCTGTCGGGCGCCACGGCCATAATCGTTTTGAGTCCGAGCTGCGCCAGCTCTACGCCGCAAACCGCGCCGAGCACGACCAGGATCAAGCCTTCGGTCAGGAATTGCCTGAGCATCCGGCCGCGTCCCGCGCCGAGCGCCAGCCGCACGGCGAATTCGCGGTGACGCGCTTCGGCGCGTGCCAGCAACAGGCTCGCCACGTTCGCGCACGCGATCAGCAAGACGAAGGCGACCGCGCCCAGCAGCGTCAGCACGGCTCGGCGCGCGGCACCCACCACGTCCTCGTGCAGCGGGAACATCAAGACCGGGTGATTTTGCGGGTCGAGCAGATGTGGCGCGCGGTTCTCGCTCCGCCACCCGGCTTCGAGCGCGTCCATCTCGGCGCGCGCCTGTGCGATGGTCACGCCCGGTTTGAGCCGCCCGATGAGGTTCAGGAAGTGGCCGGCCCGGTTGCCGGGGTTGGCCGGGTCGAATTGAAAAGGAATCCATACATCTACCGGCGTGTTGCTGCCGGGCGGGAAGACGTAACCCGGCGGCATGACGCCGACGACGGTGCAAGGCACTGCGTTGACGCGCACCTGTTGGCCGACGATGTTGGCCTGGCCGCCGAAGGCGCGCTGCCACAGGCCGTGCGAGATGATCGTCGCGTTCGGCCCGTTCGGCTTCTCCTCTTCCGGCGTGAAGTTGCGCCCCAGCCTCGGCTGTACGCCGAGCGCATCAATCAAGCTGCGCGTGACGCGGGTTGAGGTGACACGGATCGGCTCGTCGGTGGACGAGAAGTTCACGCCGCCCGCCGACCAAGCGCCGATGGACTCCCAAGATTTCGCCTCGCGCTGAATGTCCAAAAATTCCGGCGACGAAATCCCGAACTTGCGCAAGTTCATCGTCGGGAACTCGCTGTAGACGCGCACCAGCCGCTGCGGCTCTTTGTAAGGCAGCGGGCGCAGCAACACGCCGTTGACGACGCTGAAGATCGCCGTGTTCGCGCCGATGCCCAAGCTGAGGGTGAAGATGGCAATCAACGTGATGACAGGCTGCTTGAGCAGCATGCGCACGCCAAAACGCAAGTCTTGAAACATTTCATCCTCCAATCTTTGCGGCTGCAACCAGAGCGCATCCCAAAACGCGCTCGTGCTGCGCCAGAGCAGATCAAGTTTGTAGCGCCAGTCGAGCCTGTCCCACTCGGCGAGCAACGCTTCGCGGTAACGCAACTCAGCCTCCCACTCCTGCCGCCAGTCGGCGCGCAAGCGGCGCGGCACAATTACGCCGACGAGTGCGATCAGCCAGAGCCAGAAACGAAAACGCGTTGTTTGTCTCAAACCAGCCATTGGTTTTACTCGTGCCGTAACGCGACCAGCGGATCCACGCGCGACGCTCTGTGCGCGGGCAAGTAGCCAGCCAACGCCGCGACCGCCAGCATCAGCAACGCAGCTATGGCTATCGTCGGCGGGTCGGTCGGCGTCAGCCCGAAGAGCAGGCTTGAAATCAGTCGGGTTGCCAGCAGCGCTCCGCCCAATCCGATGACCATCCCGATTAGCGCCAGCCCCAGCGCTTCTCGCAGCACCAGCCAGAGGACGCTGACGGGCTGCGCCCCGAGCGCCAGGCGGATGCCGATCTCCCGCGTGCGGCGAGCGACGGCGTAGGCCATGACCCCGTACAGGCCAATTGCAGCGAGCAGCGCCGCCAGCACGCCGAAGAACCCGGAGAGCGTGGCCACCAACCGATCCTGCGCCAGTGATTCGTTCAACTGTCGCTCGAAGGTCTTCACGTTGAAGACCGGCAGGTCTTTATCCAGGGCTTGAAATGTTTGCCGGACCGCCGCGGCCAGTGCAGTTGTGTTATCAGTTGTTCGCACATACAGTGTGGGCATCCAGTTCGGGTCGCCTTGGAGGAGCGAGAGGTAAACCGCGCCTTGAGCCGTTTCTCTGATGCTTTTGTACTTGGTCGCTTTGACCAGCCCGATGATCTCGAATTCGGTGATGCCCCTGGCCTGCTCAATCGCGATACGCCTGCCAATCGGATTCATCCCGCTGAAGAAATCGCGCGCCACGGTTTCGTCAACGATGGCCGTCTTGGGCGCGCCTTCTTGATCGGCAACCGAGAAGTCGCGTCCGGCCAGCAGTGGAATTCCCAAACTCTCGAAGAAGCGCGGACTGACGCGATCCACGATGGGGTGGGTCGGCCTTTCAACCCGAGGCTCGGCTCCGGGGACGGCAACTGGCGGGGTGTCTTCGCGCCCGCTAAACGGGCCTGTTCCGACTAGGCTGGCCGAACGCACACCGGGCAAACCCTCCACCCGTTCCAGCAACTCCCGGCAAAAATTTCTGAGTTGGGCTGGCGTATAGCGTTGGTGCACGTGCTTCATCGTGAAGAGCAGGACATTCTCAGCCTTGAACCCGGCGTTGACAGCTTGCAGGTTTTGCAGGGTTCGCACAAAGAGCGCTGCGCCAATCAGGAGCAGCACTGAGAGGGCGACTTCCGCCACCACCAAGGCCTGGCGCCAATCAACCCCACGGCGGCGCGCTCCGGCGCTACTACTCTTGAGCGCGGAAACCAGTTCCAGCCGCGTGGCCTGAAGTGCCGGAGCCAGCCCGAACAGCATGCCCGTCAGGATGGTCACCGCGAAGGTGAAGCCGAGCGCCCGCACATCCGGTTTCACCTCCAACAAGGTGCGAATGTGGTTCTGCGGCAGAAAGCCAAAGAGGATGTCCACTCCCCAGTAAGCCAACCCCACGCCCAACGCCCCACCCAGGCACGAGATCAGCAGACTTTCAGTGAGCAACTGCCGCATGAGCCGCCCGCGTCCGGCTCCGATGGCCAGCCGCACCGCGATCTCCTGGCGCCGGGCCAACGCGCGACCGAGCAGCAAATTGGCAAGATTAGCGCAGGTAATCAGCAGCACCAGCGCGACCATCCCCAGCAGGATCGCCAGCGGGCGACCGAATTCTCGGCGCAGGTCAGAGGTTCCGCGCGCGGCTGAGAGTAGTTGGAGATGAGTATCACGAAAGCCAGTCTGGCGGCTGAGCTGCGGGTCATCCTGAAGGAGCCGCTGGTAGATCAACTCGGTGGCGGCCTGTGCTTGCTGAAAGCTGACACCGGGTTTCAGCCGGGCCACCACGGCAGTGTAGTTCTTCCGGTTCAGTAATGGCAGCGCCGGCAGCGTCTGATTCAGGGAATCGGGCAGCTTCGGGAACCGCACCTCGGGAGAGAGGCCAACCCGCGTGCCGAAGAAGTGCGGTGGCGAGACGCCAACGATGGTGAACGGATAACCATTCAACTGAATCGTCTGGCCCACGACGCCATCATCGCTGCCGAACCGCTGTTGCCAGAAGTCGTAGCTCAGCACCGCCTCAGTCGCCCAGGCGCCGCGGCTGATCTCCGCAGAAAAAGTCCGGCCCCGAAAGGCGTTCACGCCGAGCAACGAAAAATAATTGCCCGTGACCGCTTCCCCCGTGACCCGCTCAGTCGTCCCCTCCACCGTCAGGCTCAAGCCATCAGTATCACTTGCCATGGCGCCCGTAAAGACTTGGTTGCCGTTTTGCAACTCGCGCAAGAGAGCCCGCGGAGCATGTTCCGGCCCAACCCTCGACGGGATCGCAAAACAGACCAGTTGTTCAGGCTGGCTGACCGGCAGCGGCCTCCAGAAGATGGCGTCCATCAAACTAAAAATGGCCGTGTTCGCGCCAATCCCGAGCGCCAGCGAGAGTAATGCCACGGCGGTGAACCCTGGACTCTTGAGCAACATTCGTAGGCCATAACGCAAGTCTTGAAACATTTCGTCCTCCCATCTTTGTGGTTGCAGCCAGAGCGCGTCCCAGAACGCGCTCGTGCTGCGCCACAGCAAGTTGAGTTTGGTTTGCCAATTCAGCCTGTCCCACTCGGCGAGTAAGGCTTCGCGGTAGCGCAGTTCGGCCTCCCACTCCTGCCGCCAATCGGCGCGCAAGCGGCGTGGCACCAGCACGCCGATAAAGCGGATTAGCCAGAGCCAAAAACGAAAGCGCGTGATAGGTGTCGCCTCAGCCATCGGTTTTACTCATCTCGCAAAGCCACCAGCGGATCAACGCGGGCCGCGCGGCGGGCCGGCAGGTAACCCGCCAAAGCTGCAACGCTGAGCAGCAGCAAGGCCGCCAACGTGAGCGTCAGTGGATCGTTCGGCTTCAACCCGAAGAGCAAGGTTGAAGCCGTTTGCGTTGCCGCCAATGAGACCGCCAACCCGATGACGACGCCGGCGAGCACCAGCGTCAATGCTTCGCGTAGCACCAGCCAGAGCACCGCGCGGCTGGGCGCGCCGAGCGCCATGCGAATACCGATTTCATTGGTGCGCCGCGCGACGGCGTAGGACAAGACGCCGTACAGCCCGACACAGGCGAGGAGCAGCGCGAGCAGGCCGAAGAAGGACGCGAGCCGGGCGACCAGCTTTTGTTGCGCGAGCGAGCGGCCAATGTGGTCGGACAAACTCACGACTTCATCAACCGGCAGATTACGATTGACCTCCTGAATAGCGCGCCGCACTTGCGGGACGAGGGCGGCGGGCGCGCCAGAGAAACGCACGACAAAGCTCTCGAGCGGTTGGGGGATCTGCGCGTGTGGGTAGTAGGCCATCGGTCGCCATTGCTCGGTCACAGCCCTATACTTAGCATCTTTCACGACACCGACGATCTCGAATTCGTTGCGTGGTCTGCCAGACGTGCCGAAGCGTTTGCCGAGCGGAGAGCCATGCGGGAAGAAACGCTCGGCCATCGCTTCACTGATGATGGCGACTTTTGGGGAGGTGGCGGTGTCGTGCGGGCTGAAGCTGCGACCGGCGATCAGTGGAATGCCCAGCGTCGTGAAATAATCCGTGCCCACCAGATTTTGCCTGACGCTGCGCTGTCCTTCGGGCTGTTCCGGGCCATCGGTGAAGACGCGGCTATCTGCGAAAACTGTTGAGAAATTGAAGATGAAAGAAGCAAAGGAGGCGGATTGAACGCCCGGCACAGCTTTCACCTTCTCTTCTATCTCGCGCATCAGCGGAGCGTATTGCGCGTCCTCATAACCCAGCATAAAGGTGTAAAGCTGAAAGAGCATGACGTTTTCTTGCTTGAAGCCTGTAGGTTGGTTTTGCAAATTGATCAGTGTGCGTACAAACAAGCCCGCTCCGACCAGCAAGACAAGCGAGAGCGCGACTTGCGCGACCACGAGCGCCTTGCCGAGCGGACTCTGTGAGGTCGTTTGCGGCGCGCCTTTCCCGCCTTTGAGCGCCGCGTTCGGTTCAATCCGGGCGGCACGCAAGGCTGGGGCGATACCAAAGATCACGGCGGAAAGCAACGAGGCCAGCAGCGTGAAGCCCAGGATGCGAGCATTCGGCGTGACATCCAGTGGTAAGGCTGCCGCACCAGTCGAAGCCATCAAGACGAGCAAGCGACTGCCCCACCATGCCAGCAAGACGCCCGCGATCCCACCGAGACTGGCGAGCAACAGGCTTTCGGTGAGCAACTGACGAATCAGGCGCGTGCGGCCTGCGCCGACGGCCAGGCGCACGGCAAACTCTTTCTGCCGCACGGCAGCGCGGGCCAACAACAAATTGGCTACATTGGCGCAGGCAATCAGCAGCACAAGTCCGACCACCGCCATCAAGATGCGCAGCGAGAGGGAAAACTCCCGGCGTAGTGTCGAAAGCCCCCGCCCCACCGGCGTCAATTCAATGCTGGCCCGCTGAATCGCCTGCAACCGCTCCGGCGAGGGTCGCGCACCAGCCCTTTCTTGTAAGGCTTGTTTGAAGAGCAAATTGACAGCAGCGCTTGCCTGTTCAGCAGGCACGCCATTTTTCAACCGGGCGATGAGGTAGAGTGATTGAGCTTCCTGGTTATGACGCCCACTCCAGAGAGAAGACGGCGACTGTTCTTCCAGCGCCAGCGGCACCCATAAATCCGGCGCTTGTCCGACCGTCGTGCCGAAAAACTCTTTGGGGGCGACGCCGATGATGGTGTAAACCGTCTGGCGTGTTGAGATGGTTGCGCCGACCGCTGCCGGATCGCCACCCAAGCGGCGTTCCCACCAATCATAGCTAACGACGGCCACTGGCTGCCCGCCCGCCTGCTGATCATCTGCTTCAGTAAAAGTACGCCCCAAGCTGGCCTGCACGCCCAACACCGAGAAATAAGTGCCGGAGACCAATTGAAGGTTCAGCTTTTCCGCCTCGCCGCTCGCTCCCCTTATGTTCCCGACGCCATAGGGACCCCGGGGGTTGTTCAGAATTGCCGCCACCTCGGTAAAGACTTCCTGGCGCTGCCGCACCTCTTGATAGAAAGGATAGGAAAAGAGATCCCAGCTTTTGTTCGGGAAGCCAGTATTGAGGCCCGTCTCTTCGCCTTTGCCAAAGAGCACTAATTTGTCCGGCTCTTGCACGGGCAGCGATTTGAGCAGCACCACATCCAGCAAACTGAAGATGGCGGTATTGGCTCCAATGCCGAGTGCCAGCGAGAGTACCGCAATCAGAGTAAAGCCAGGATGCTTCAACAGCATCCGCGCGCCATAACGCAAGTCTTGAAACATTTCGTCCTCCAATCTTTGAGGCTGCAACCAGAGCGCATCCCACAAGGCACTCGTGCTGCGCCAGAACAAGTCAAGTTTGTTGCGCCAGTTGAGTTGATCCCATTGGGTGAGCAGTTCTTCGCGATAGCGCAACTCAGCTTCCCACTCCTGCCGCCAATCTGAGCGTAAGCGTCGTGGCACGATCACGCTGACGATGCGAATCAGCCAGAGCCAGAAGCGAAAGCGCGTTGTGTGCATTGAACCAGCCATTAGTTTCATTCGTGACGAAGCGCGATGAGCGGATCAACCTTCGTGGCTCGGCGCGCTGGCAGCCAGCAGGCGAGTAAGGCGATGACCGTGAGTAACAATGGGATCAAGGCGAAGGTGAGCGGATCGGTCGGACTGATGCCGAACAGCAGTCCGCGCAGCAAACGCGTCAAGACAGAGGCCCCGAGCAAACCTGCCAAAACGCCGATGCCCGCGAGCTTCATCCCTTGCCGCAGTACCAAGCTCAACACGTCGCGGCGAGAGGCGCCGAGCGCCATGCGAATGCCGATCTCGTGGGTGCGCTGCGCCACCGCATACGCGATGACACCATAGATGCCCATCACGGCCAGGATCAGCGCCAGGGCGGCGAACAGCGAAAGCAAGAGCGTCCGAAAGCGCGGCTGCGCCACTGATCCCGAAAGCAGCGAATCCATCGTCTGGAGCTTGGCAATTGGCAGATTGCGGTCGAGGGCTTGCACTTCACGCCGTAAAGTGTTGGCCAGCGCCAGCGGCTCGCCCGTCGTGCGCACGACGCCGACGCGAGAATTGACCCAGGGCGTCTGCGCTTGCGGCGTGTAGGTCTCCAGGCGGACGTCTGCGTCCAGACCGGCCTGTTTGAAATCGCGCACGACGCCGACAATGACTCGCTCTCCTCTCCCATTGCCAAAATCCCCGATGCGTTTGCCCAATGGGTCTTCTCCCGGCAAGTAGGCGCGTGCAAAGGCTTCATTGACGAGTGCCACCGGCTGTGAACCTTGCGTGTCTTGCTTGGTGAAGGCACGGCCTTTGACTAGCGGGATACCCATCGTGCTGAGGTAGCCCGGTGTGATGGTGCGCCAGTCCGCCGCCATCGGTTTACCCGCTCGATCGCGTTCGCGCCCCTCAACTGTCATGGTCCAGTTGAAACCAATCCCTCCGAAAGGAACTCGGACAGTCATCTCCACCGACTCAACGCCGGGCAGCGCACGCAAGCGTGGCAGGAGGCGATCAAAGAAGGCGGCTCGATCTTGGTCCTTGGGATAGCTTGAGTTGGGCAAATCCAGTTGCATCGCCAACAGTCCGGCTGGCCGAAAGCCTGGATCAACTTGTTGGAGCCGCGCCAAGCTTTGGACGAGTAACGCAGCGGCAATCAACAGCACGAGAGACAAGGCGAGTTGTGTGGCGGCCAAGGTATTTCGTAAGCGTTGCCGCACGGCGCCGCTGCTGGCTCCGTGTCCACCCTCCTTCAACGCGGGTTGGAGGTCTATCTTGGTCGCGCGCCACGCGGGGGCAGTGCCGAAGATCAGCGTCGTCAGCAGTGTGATGGCGAGCGTGAAGCCTAGCACTTCGAGATTGATGCCGATCTCATCCCAACCCGGCGTAGATGTTGCGACCTGATCGCCAATCCCACGCGCGATCAGGCCCATTCCCCAATACGCCAACAGCAACCCCAACCCGGCTCCCACGCTCGCCAAAACTAGGCTTTCGGTCAGCAGTTGGCGAAGGAGCCGCAGCCAGCCCGCGCCTAACGCCTGGCGAATCGCCATCTCCTTTTCGCGCGCGGCAGTGCGCGCGAGCAAGAGGCTCGCGACATTGGCGCAGGCGATCAGTAGCACGAGGGCCACCGCGCCCAACAGGATGATCAAGCCGAGTCGCACATTGGCCACTCCCTGCTCACGCAACGGAACGAGATTGACGTGCGTGCCCAGGACGTTTCTTGGATGCTGCGCCTCGATGCGTTGCTCGATCGCGTCCATCTCGGCTGTGGCCTGTGCTGGCGTCACATCGGCTTTGAGCCGGCCGATCACTTGCCAACTGTGGTTGCCGTAGTTGTCGCGCATCGGGCCATTCAAGGGCATCGGCACCCACAGGTCAGCCGGCTGATTGGCAAGGCGGCCAAGCACCACGCCCGTCATTCCCGGATAGCGGAATTTCGGTGGCATGACACCGACGACGGTGAACGGCTTGCCGTCGAGCGTAATGATTTTCCCGAGCACGCCAGGGTCAGCGCCGAAAAGGCGCAGCCAGAGGGCATGGCTGAGCAGTGCGACTTGATTTTGTCCAGCCGTCTCCTCTTCCTTCGCAAAATCGCGTCCGATGAGCGGTGTCACGCCGAGCGTTTGAAACAGATTGGCCGACACCGACGCGCCGTTGACGCGCTCGGCCTCAAACTCCCCGGTGAGGGCAATGCTTCTCACTTCAAAGATCGCTAGATTCTCGAAGACGCGATTCCCTGCCCGCCAGTCGAGATACGCGCCGGGTGCGACCGGGTTCTGTTCAAAGCCCAGTTTTGGATTCCGCTCCCAAGCCGTCATTAACGCCGCCGGGTCTCTGAACGGCAGCGGACGCAGCAGCACTGCATTGACGATGCTGAAGATGGCGGTGTTGGCGCCTAGCCCCAAGCTGAGCGAGAGCGCGGCCACGGCAGTGAAGCCAGGCGTTTTGAGCAACATTCGCAGACCGAATCGCAAATCCTGAAACAGGTCGTCCTCCCATCTTTGTGGTTGTAGCCAGAGCGCATCCCAAAAGGCGCTCGTTGAGCGCCAGAGCAAGTTCAGTTTGGTTTTCCAATTGAGCCGCTCCCACTCGGCGAGCAGCAGTTCGCGGGAGCGCAACTCGGCCTCCCACTCCTGCCGCCAGTCTGAGCGCAAGCGGTGCGGGACGATCACGCCGATGACGCGGATCAACCAGAGCCAGAAACGAAACCGGGTGATGCGCGTTGTATCGGTCATCCGTCTCACTCGTGGCGTAGCGCCGCCATCGGGTCAACTTTCGTCGCCCGCCGCGCCGGAACGAGGCAGGCCACCAATGCCGCCGTGCTCAGCACTGCGCTCACCAGGATGAACGTGACCGGATCGGTCGCGCCAACCTCGAACAAGAGACTCGACATCAAGCGGGTCACGGCGGATGCCCCAACCAAACCGAGCGCGACGCCGACCACAGTCGCGCCCATCCCCTGGCCGACCACCAACCTCAGCACATCACCGGCTTGCGCCCCGAGCGCCATCCGGATGCCGATCTCATGCCTCCGCTGCGCGACCGAGTAATTCATCACCCCGTAGAGTCCTGACACTGCCAGGATCAAGGCCACGGCGGCGAAGATCCCAAACAACACCAGGTGGAGGCGGGTCGGCGCGACTGATTTTGCGAACAACTCCTCCAGCGTCCTGATGTTGTAGACCGGTTGCTCCTGATCCAATTCGAGGACCGCTTGGCGCACGGCAGGCGCCAGCCGCATGGGATCTGACTCGGTTCGGATGACTACTGTCATCGGATACCACGGGTAGATAAGCTGAGAGTAGGGGAAATACATCTCCGGCTTCGGCTCGCTAGCCGGTCCAAGATGGCGGACGTCCTTCACCACGCCGACGACCGTGTGCCATACTTTTTTTCTCTCGTCCTGCAGTTTAAGTCGCCGACCGAGCGGGTCTTCGCCGGGCCAATAGAGCCGCGCCATCGCTTCATTGATGATGACGACCCCCGGACTCCCGTCCACATCTTGCTCCGTGAAATCTCTTCCTCGGCTCAGCGGGACCCCCATCGTCCGGAAATAACCGGGTGTAACGGGGCGCCATTCCGCTTCCACCCTGTCGGCAGGTAGTGGGGGCTGTCCCTCGATGTCGAACGACCAGGCGTTTCGGGCCCCGCTGAAAGGAAGATAGGCGGCCCCTCCCACCGAGCGGACTCCTGGCAGTGAGGCGATTCGGTGCAGGAGACGGTCGTAAAACTGCGAGACTTGGTAGCCCTGCGGATACCTGGCGGTAGGCAGCGAAAGGTCCACCGTCAGGACATTCTCCGGTTGGAACCCGGGGTCCACTTTCAGCAAGCGCCAGAAGCTCTGGATCATGAGACCCGCGCCGACCAGCAACATCATCGCCAAAGCGATCTCGGAGACCACCAGCGCGTGACGAAGACCTTGATCCCGCTTGCCGGATGTCGCTTTGCGCCCGCCCTCCTTGAGCGCTGCGTTAAGATCAGCTTTCATAGCCGTGAGCACTGGCGCTACCCCGAAGACCAGCCCCGTGACCAGCGTAGTCATCAGCGTAAAGATCAGCACGCGGCCATCAATCTTGATCTCTATCCAGCGTGGAATGAGATTGGCTCCGGTAAGTAAAGTCACCAGGATCTGCCTGCTCCACAGCGCGAGCAGCAGCCCGGCGATCCCGCCCACTACGGCCAGCAGGACGCTTTCAGTGAGCAACTGCCGGATGATCCGCCCGCAACCGGCGCCGAGCGCCAGGCGAACAGAGAATTCTTTTTGCCGCGCCAGGGAGCGGGCCAGCAGCAGGTTCGCGACATTGGCACAGGCGATGAGCAAGACGAAGCCGACCGCGCCGAGCAACACCTTGAGGGCCAGCCGGACCTGGTCAGTAAGTTGTTCATGCAGCGGAACGAGGGTGATGGCTTTACCGGTGTTTGTATTCGGATACTGCTCCTCAAGCCGGCGCGCGATAGCCCCCATCTCTTCCTGTGCCTGGCGCAGTGTGACGCCCGCTTTGAGTCGCGCATAAACATGCAAGGGGTGCGTCCCACGCGCCGCTGCCTCCCAACCCTCAAGCGCCAGTGGGATCACGAGATCGAACTCTCCTCGCGGGAAACGAAAGTCTGGCGGTAACACACCAACGACCGTGAAGCTATTGCCGTTGAGCGATACCGACTGACCAATGAGCTGCGGGTCGGAACCATACCGGCGCTGCCACAGGCCATGACTCACAACCACGACGCGGTTGCGCCCGGCTTGTTCCTCATCAGGGAGGAAATAACGCCCTAGCATCGGCGTCACGCCAAATAAGGGGAAGAAGTCAGCGGAGATACGCGCCGCCTGAACGCGTTCGGGGCCTTGCGAGCCTGTGAGGTTGAAACTGGGGAATGGATTAATGGCGGCAATCCGTTCAAAAACATGGTTCTGCGCTCGCCAGTCAAGGAAATTGGCCGGGGCGACCGAAGAGCGCGGATTGTTCTGTGGCCGGTTAAATTCCCAGACCTGTACCAGCCGCTCAGGGTCCGTGTATGGCAGCGGTCTCAGCAAGACAGCGTTGACGATGCTGAAAATCGCGGTGTTCGCGCCGATGCCCAACGCCAGCGTGAGCGCGGCAATCAGCGTGAAGCCGGGCTGTTTCAATAACATTCGCACGCCGTAGCGCAAGTCTTGAAACATGTCATCCTCCAGTCTTTGGGGTTGTAGCCAGAGCGCATCCCAGAAGGCGCTCGTGGAGCGCCAGAGCAAGTCCAGTCTGGTTTTCCAATTGAGTCGGTCCCACTCCGCGAGCAGCGTTTCGCGGTAACGCAACTCGGCCTCCCACTCCTGCCGCCAGTCGGCGCGTAAGCGGCGCGGCACGAGCACGCCGATCACAGTGATTAGCCAGAGCCAGAAACGAAAGCGGGTTGTGCGCGTCATCTCAACCATCAATCTCATTCGTGGCGCAACGCCTGCATCGGGTCAGTGTGCGCCGCCCGCCGCGCTGGCAGGTAATTGGCCACCAGCGCCACCACCGCGAGCAACAGCGCGATGCTAATGAAAGTCGCCGCATCGGTCGGTCGGACGCCATAAAGAAACGTAGTCAATAAGCGCGTCCCAGTGAGCGCCCCAGCCAGTCCCAGCGCGAGACCCACAGCCACGAGCGTCATACCTTCTTTGAGCACGAGCCTGAAAACGTCACGCTGCTGTGCGCCCAGGGCCAGGCGGACGCCGATCTCGCGACGGCGCCGTCCCACGACATAAGCCATCACGCCGTACAACCCGATGCTCGCCAACAGCAGCGCCAAGCCGCCAAAGACGCTCAGCAACGTCGCGGCCAGCCGTGCGTTGTAAAGCGAACGGTCTTTCTGTCCCGCCAGCGTCCTGACGTTGTAGACAGGCAGGCTGGCATCGAGCTTCTGCGTCTCGCGACGAATCGCGGCGATGAGCGCCGCCGGGTCTTGCGCCGTGCGCACGTGCAGCCGCATCTCGGGCCGATAAGTCTGCGCCAGCGGCAGAAACATCATCGGTCGCGTCTGCTCGGTCAGCTCCGCATACTTGCTGTCTGTGACCACGCCGACGATCTCCAGATGTTGAAGCGGGATGGGGCTGCCACGGTAAGCGCCGAAGATGAGCCGCTTGCCCAGCGCATTGCCGTTTGGAAAGTAGCGGCGCGCCAATGTCTCGTTGATGATCACGACTTGCGGCGCTGAAGCCCTGTCCTGCGGCGTGAAATCGCGTCCGCTGATCAGAGGCGTGCGCAGCGTCTCGAAATAGCGCGGCCCGACGACATTGTAGAAGAAGGACACGCTCTGCTCACCGGGCGGTGGCTCGTAGCCCTCGATGGCCGTTCTGCGTTGCAGCGGGTCATCGCTCAGCGGGGTAAGCTGGGCCAGACTCGCCGATTCGACGCCAGGCAACGCGGTCACGCGCTCTACCAATTGTTGATAGAAGAGCCGCCCGCGCGCTTCGTCATAACCGCTGGGGCCGAGATCGAGCGACAGCACCAGCACCTTGGCCGGGTCGAAGCCCGCGTCAATCGCCTGCAATCTTTGCAGGCTCCGCACACACAGCCCCGCTCCGATCAACACCACAAACGAAAGCGCCACTTGCGCGACGACCAACAGCTTGCGCGGGCTTAACCGGCGCTGGTTCGCTTCATCATTCGCACCGTCCTTGAGCGCCGTGACCAGACCAGTGCGCGCAGCGCCAAATGCAGGCGCCAGACCAAAAACGATCCCAGCCAATAACGACAAACAGCAGGTGAAGACGAGCACCCGCGCATCGAGTCCGCCCGCGAGTGAAAGCGGAGTCGCATAACCGCGCCCGACGGGCGGCGTGAAGCTCGCTAACAACTGGCCAATCGGCCCAGCCAGCCATAAGCCCACACCACCGCCCAACCCGGCGAGCAGCAGACTTTCGGTCAGCAATTGCCGAACAAGGCGGCCACGACCCGCGCCGATGGCCATACGAATCGCCATCTCTTTACGCCGCGCCGCCGCACGCACCAGCAGCAGATTGGCCACGTTTGCGCAGGCGATTAACAACACCAGCGCCACCATGCCCATCAGCAGCTTGAGCGGGAACGAGAGTTTGCGCAGCAAATAGGTGTGCCCCTGGCTGCCGTCTTCGAGCAGCAACGGCGGCTCGCGCCGGGGGCTGCCGTCGGGCCTCGGATAATGCTGGGCGATCTGTAGGCCGAGCACGTTCATCGCTGCCTGCGCCTGCTCGCGGCTCACCTGCGGTTTCAGACGGCCCATCAACAAGAGCCAGTATTTGCCCCGGCTGCTGTCTGGCTTGATCGGCACGTAAAGGTCTGGCGCTGTGCCGCGAATCGTGCCGGTGAATTCGGCTGGCGCGACGCCTAGGACGGTGTGGCCGCGCCCATTCAGCGTGATCTCCCGGCCCACCACCGCCGGGTCGGCTCCGAAACGGCGCTGCCACAGGCCGTAACTCAGCACTGCTACTGGAGGGGCGTCCGGCGCGCGTTCCTCTGCGAGCAGAAAGCCCCGTCCGAGCGCCGGTGTGACGCGCAAGGCCGAGAAGTAATTGCCCGAAACTTGCAAGCCGTGAATTCGTTCCGCCGGCCCGCGTTCGCTCAAGTTCAAGGCCGTCTCGGCGACGCAGACCAGCCCATCAAAGACCGTATTGAGGTCGCGATAATCGGCGAAATCCGGATAGGTGAACTTGTCGAAAAGGTCGGGCGGCGTGCCCTTGTTGAAGGCGACCAATCGTTCGGGCTGCTCCACCGGCAATGGTCGCACCAGCAGCCGATCCACCAAACTGAAGATCGCTGTATTCGCCCCGATGCCCAGCGCTAGTGATAAGACAGCGGCGGCCGTGAAGCTTTTGTGCGTTCGCAGCATCCGCACGCCATAACGCAAGTCCTGAAACATTTCATCCTCCAATCTGCTGGGTTGTAAGGAGAGCGCATCCCAAAAGGCACTCGTGCTGCGCCACAGCAAGTTCAGTTTGTTTTGCCAATTGAGTCGGTCCCACTCGGCGAGCAGCGTTTCGCGGTAACGCAACTCGGCCTCCCACTCCTGCCGCCAATCAGCGCGCAGCCGACGCGGCACGATCACGCCGATGATGCGGACAAGCGAGAGCCAGAAACGAAACCGGGTGATGTGCGTTGGATCGGCCATCCCTCTCACTCGTGGCGCAGCGCTACCATCGGGTCTACCTGTGTGGCCCGCCGCGCCGGTAAGTAGCAGGCCAACAGCGCCGCTGAAGCTAACAGCGCCGGGACCGCGACAAACGTCATCGGGTCGGTCGCGCTGACGCCGTAGAGAAAGCCCGTGAGCAAGCGCGTCGCGACCAAGGCCAGGCCCAGTCCTATCCCTGAGCCGACCGCGATCAAGGCCAGCCCGTCGCCCAAGACCAGCTTGAGAATCTCCCGCCGGTTCGCGCCCAACGCCATCCGCACGCCGATCTCCCGTGTGCGCCGCGACACGGCGTAGCTCATCACCCCATACATGCCGACCCAGGCCAGCGCGAGCGCGAGCAGGCCGAAGAAGCCCAGCGCCGCCGCCCCGCCCCGCGCGGGCCAGAGCGAAAAGTCCAGGTGTTGGGTGAGCGATTGCGCCTGTCGTATGGCCACACCCGGCGCCATCGTCTGCAACGTGCGGCCGACGGTTTGAAGCATGGCGCCCGCGTCTCCCGGCGTGTGCACGACCAGGTATCGCCAACCCCAAGCGGCTGTCTGCTGCGTGAAGGGGACGTAGAGATGCGGCTGCGGCGCCTCACCCAGCGCGCCGTATTGGCTGTCAGCGGCGAGGCCCATGACTTCGAGCGTCTGCGCGCAATCCGGGCCGGTGCGCAAGCGTTGGCCGAGCGGGTTGGCGCCGGGCCAGAGGCGCCGGGCGAGCGTCTCGTTCACAATCACCACGCCGGGCGCTTGTCGCGTGTCATTGGGACTGAAATCGCGCCCTTGCCGCAGCGGGATGCCGAGTGTGGCGAAGTAGTCCGGCGCGACCACTGAATAACCGGCGCGCGGCAACTGACGGTCGGGCGGAGTTGGTTGGCCTGCGCCGGCGAAACACCACCGCGGAGTGCTCAGGCTGAGCGGCAGGTAACTGATCAGGCTGGCCGCGCGCACGCCCGGCAGCGCGCGTACGCGCTCCAGCGCGAGCCGGTAAAATTCCTCCGTGTTCGCCGGCGCCTGCGTTTGCGGACTTGGGTTAACCCACATCGTGACGCGGCCTTCAGTCTGGAAGCCAGGGTCAATCTGGCCGGCGTTTTGCAGGCCGCGCACGAACAGACCGGCGGCAATCAGCAGGAGCAGCGACAAGGCCACCTGCGCCACCACCAGGGCGTTGCGCAGCGAGAGCCTACGATTGAAGCGGGCCGAGGCGCGGGCGGCTGAAGTATCACCCGCTTTAAGCGCCGCGATCAGGTCGGGCCTAGTTGCTTGAAGGGCCGGGAGCAAGCCGAACAGCAACACGCTCAACAACGCCACCAACACAGCAAAGCCGAGTACGCGAATGTCCAACGCCGGTTCGACGACGACGCTTAACCCGGCGACGGAGGGCAACGAAGTTGTCACCAGCCCGGTCGCCCACACACTGAAGAGCAGTCCGGCAGCCGTGCCGAGCAGACCCAGCAAAGCGCTCTCGGTCATCAACTGCCGGATCAGGCGGAAGCGGCTCGCACCCAACGCCAGCCGCACCGCGATCTCGCGCCGCCGCGCCGCCGCGCGCGCCAACAACAGATTGGCGACGTTGGCGCAGGCGAGCAGCAAGACGATTCCGACGACCGCCATGAGCATCATGGCGACCGGCGTGACTTGCTGTTTCAGGCCGGGCAGCGCCGCACCAGCCAGGCGCTCTAACGATAATGGCCTGGCTCCCTGTTGATTCGCACGGAGCTGCGCCGGGCGCGGGAACTCCCGGTCGAGTGCTTGATCAATGGCCCGCAACTCGGCCCGCGCTTGTGCCAGATTCACGCCGGGTTTGAGGCGGCCGATCATTTGGTAGGAACGCGCCTCACGGTCAGCCAGTCGTCGCTCAAGCCCTGGCACGTGCTGCGAAGCCTGTTCCAAGGGAATCCAAACGTCGGCGGGGAAAATACCGGTCGCCCCCTTGAAACTCTCTGCCGCGACGCCGACCACGGTGTAGCGCCCCTGATTAATGGCGATAGTCTTACCCACAATTTCCGGGTCTTCACCGAGCCGCCGCCATAAGCCAGCCCCGATGACAGCGACCGGTGGTGCCCCCGCCGCTCGCCCATCGTCCGCTACAAAGACGCGTCCGTGTGCGGCGTTGATGCCCAGCACCGCAAAGAAACTGGCCGATGCGTACTCGGCGACGGCCATCTCATTCTGCTGGCCAAAACCGACATTGATTGGATCGGTGGTAAAGACAGCCAGCCCGTCGAAGGACCAACTGCGTGTGTGGTAGTCCTGAAAGTCGGGATAGGAGAAAAGCCCTCCCGTGCTGCGCCCGCCATCGACGGTGACCAACCGCTCCGGCTGCTTAACCGCGGGCGGGCGGAAGAGCAGGGCGTTGGCGAGGGTGAAGACGGCGGCGTTGGCGCCAATTCCCAGGCCGAGGGTGAGCACAACCATGACCATAAAAGTTTTGTGTGTGCGCAGCATGCGCAGGCCATAACGCAAGTCTTGAAACATTTCGTCCTCCCATCTGTGTGGTTGTAGCAGCAGCGCATCCCAAAAGGCGCTTGTGCTGCGCCAGAGCAAATCAAGCTTGTGGCGGGAGTCGAGTCGCTCCCACTCTGTGAGCAGCCGTTCGCGGTATTGCAACTCGGCCTCCCACTCCTGGCGCCAATCGGTGCGCAAACGGCGCGGTACGATCACGCCGACGAGCGCAATTAGCCAGAGCCAGAAACGAAACCGAGTTGTGCGCGCCACATTAGTCATCAACTTCACTCGTGCCGCAGCGCCACCAGCGGATCAACCTGTGTGGCCCGGCGGGCGGGCAGGTAGCAGGCCAGGAGCGCAACACCAATTAGCAGCGACGCGATGACTGCGTAGGTCAGTGGGTCAGTAGGACTGACGCCAAATAACAATTTCTCGATCAATCGCTGCAAGGCAAGCGCGCCAACCAGGCCAATCGCGATGCCGCTCAAAACCAGTTTCAGACCTTGCCCGACGATCAACCGCCCGACGTCGCGCGTTGTTGCGCCCAAAGCGATGCGGATGCCCAATTCGCGCGTACGTTGCGAAACGGAAGCGGTCAGCACACCGTAGACGCCCACCGTTGCCAGCAACAGGGCAAGGCCAGCAAAGAGGCTGAACAGCAACAGCACAAACCGGCGTGTCGCGAGCGACTGGGCGATCACTTCTTCCATCGTCCTGACATTGGAAACAGGCAGATTTGGATCAAGCGCCTTGACTCCACGCTGCACCGCAGCGAGCAGAGTACTCTGGTCGAGTGGGGAGCGAATGGCGCCAACGAGACCCGACCAGGCATTTTGCTGATACGGCTCGAACAGGTGCGGCGTGGAAGCCAGATGCAAGCCATCAAATTTGACATCTTCGACGACGCCGACGATTTCGCCCCAGGGGTCCCTGCTGTTATACCGAATCCGCTTTCCGAGTGGATCTTCGTTTGGCCAGCAGCGGCGCTGAAGCGTTTCATTGATGATGAAGACAGACGGGGCGCCCGCGGCATCGCGCTCGGTGAAGACGCGTCCTTTGAGTAGCCGCGTGCCCAGCGCATCGAAGTAATGCGGATTGATGACGTGCAGCCCAACCGGGACTAAATCAGATGGCGATGCAGCGGGCTGGTCTTGGATTTTGAGGGTGGTCGAAGAATCGGTGCCGGCAATCGGCAAATCATCGCCGATGCCCACGCTCTCGACGCCGGGTACGGCTTCCAACCGCGCATTCAGTTCATTCACGAACCGCTTCTTGTCTACGCTCTTGCTGTATTGCTGAGTGGTCAGGCCGATGCGCATCGTCAGCACATGCTGCGGATTGAACCCCGGCTTGACGGCCAGCAGACGCGTGAAGCTGCTCACCAGCAAACCCGCGCCAATCAGCACAACCAATGCCAGTGCGACTTCGGCGACGACTAACGTTTGCCGCAACCAATTACGCCCTGCGGTCGCGCTGCGCGATCCTTCTTTGAGTGCCGTGTTGAGATCAGGCTTCGCAGCCGCTAGCGCCGGAGCCAATCCGAAGATCAGACCGGTCAAAATGGACACGATCAACGTGAAAGCAAAGACGCGATAATCCAACCCAACCTCATTCAATCGCGGAATCTCACGTAGACTCGACGCCACGATGAGCTGCACGCTCCAGACCGCGAGTAACCAACCGCCTGCGCCGCCCAAACCCGCCAGCAAAAGACTTTCGACCAACAATTGCCGCACGATGCGCAAACGACTTGCGCCCAACGCAGTGCGGATGGCCATTTCTTGATATCGTTCGGTCGCCCGTGCCAGCAGCAGACTGGTGGCATTGGCGCAGGCAATCAGCAACACCAAACTGACCGCGCCGAGCAAAATCAGTAGAGCCGGACGCGCATTGCCGACCGTCTGTTCATGCAAGGAGACGAGGCGCGCGCCGTGCCCAGCCGGACGCGGGTACTGTTGCTGCAAACGCGCGGCGATGGCGTCCAAATCGGTTTGTGCTTGCTGCCAGGTGACGTTGGGTTTGAGCCGCGCAATCACTTGCAGATAGCCTGTATGCCGCATCGAGAGTAGATCAACGGTGGAATTGGGTATCCAATCCGGCACGATGCGGTGTGGATTGAGCCAGATTTGGCGCTCATTACTCTGGCTCGTGTCCCGGAATCCGGGCGGCATCACACCGATGAGCGTGACCGGCTCACCGCTGAGCGTGAGCGATTTGCCGATCACATTCGCGGCGCCGCCGAACCGTTGCTGCCAGAAATCGTGACTGATGACCGCTACGAGCGGCGCCCCTGCGCGCCCATCCTCCGGTTGAAAGATGCGCCCGCGCTCTGCTGGAACGCCGAGCAGCGCAAAGAAATTCGCTGAAACAATCATTCCGTTCAGTTGCTCCGGCTCCCCCTGTCCCGTCAACGTGAGGGACATCGGCCGATACGCCGCCATTTCAGTGAACGATTGGTTTTGCGCCTGATAGTCAAGAAATTCCGCCGAGGAAAACAGAATTTGTTCTATTTTCGTCGGCGCTTCCCAGACGGCGACGAGTTGCTCGGCATCTTTGTAGGGCAACGACCGCAATAACACGGTATTGACGACGCTAAAGATCGCGGTGTTCGCGCCCATGCCTAAAGCGAGCGTGAGTAGAGCGATCAAAGTGAAGCCGGGTTTCTTTAACAACGTGCGTACGCCGTAGCGCAAGTCTTGAATCATCTCGTCCTCCCATCTTTGTGGTTGCAACCAGAGCGCATCCCAAAAGGCGCTCGTTGAGCGCCAGAGCAAATCAAGTTTTGTTCGCCAGTCGAGCCGCTCCCACTCTTCCAGCCGTGCTTCGCGATAACGCAACTCGGCTTCCCACTCTTGCCGCCAATCTGAGCGCAAGCGGCGCGGCACGATCACGCCGATGACGTGGATCAGCCAGAGCCAGAAACGAAAGCGCGTGGTGGGTGTGGTGTCGGCCATCTGTTTCACTCGTGACGTCATGCGATCATGGGGTCGACCTTCGTCGTCTGTTACCAAAGGCTTGTCGCTGCCGAATCACTGTTTGTGATCGCTCGTCGCCTCGGCGACTTTTTTTAATTCGGTCCAGAATGGGAGTCCCGGACTCGGCTCGGTAACGACTGCCCCCTTCAAGGCTCCGTCGCGCAGATACAAATAAAAATGCAGGTTGTAGGGCGTCGCGCCGGCGTCGTCCACGCCCAGGTCACCCGCCATGCGTCCGCTCAACTGTTGAGGCCGGAAGCGTACATCGTTCAGCAGCGTGCCGAGTTGCGAACCGAGTTTGGCGTGAACATCACCGGATGGCTGCACCGAAAACGTCAGCGGAATATCTCCGCGATAGGTTCTGACGATGCCAGCCCATTTGCCGACGAACGTCTGAGCGGGTGGTTGTTCCTCGGCATTACGCGGCGCGTTCCGGGGTGCAGCTATGGCCTTTGCGCGTTGCTCGCCATAAGTCGGAAGAAGGGTGGAAAGTATCTCGTCAACAATCTGTGAGGTTGGCGCGTTGCCAATATTTGACAGCGCCACGACGGCAATCCCTTCGGCAGGAATCAGGCGCAGCCAGGCTTGGTCGGCGTCCGTCCCCCCTTGTGCCAGCACGCTGCGATAACCGTAGCGATCTTCCTCGATGGACCAGGCGAATCCGTATTTGCCGAATGAAGTCGCGACCGTCGAGTTCTGCATGGTGTCAATCGAAGTATCCGACAGGATCGCTTTCTGCTCCGGCAAATGGGCCTTTAAGTGGAATATCCCAAACAGCGCCAGATCATGCGCACTGCAATAGACTCCGCCTTCCCTGTCCGGTTGCAGACCATCTTTGCTGTTGTAGCGTCTCGCTGCGTACCGTTCCAACCCGCGCCCAATGCCCAGTGAAGCGTGTGTCATGCCCAGCGGCCAGAATATTTCATGGCGCAGGAAGGCCCCGAAACTCTGCCCGGAGACGCGGGCCACTACCTCCTGCAAAACAATCGCACCGAGGTTGGAGTAGTCAAAGCGCTCACCGGGCGGCCAGAACAAGACGCCATAACGGCCGATCATCTCCTCCATCGAAAGCGGGCGGATGGGATTAAAGGTGGTCAGGCCAGCGGTATGTGTAGCGACCCGGCGCACCGTCGCCTCAGCAGGATTCCATGCCGGAGAACTCAGCTTTGCCGCGCCAAGGTAGTCATTCACGGGACGGTCGAGATCAAGTTGCTTCCGCTCCTGTAGTAAAAGAAGCGCTGTTTCGGTGAAGGTCTTCGTAATGGAAGCGGTGTAATACATGGTGTGTTCGGTGGCCGGGATGCGATTCTCCCGATCTGCCCAACCGAACCCGGCTTCCCACAAAATCTTCCCGTCACGAGCGACTGCGACGGCTATTGAAGGCGTTGCTCTGGCGACCATCTGTTCCTGAATAACTTTGCGCACGTTCGACCAATCCGGTTGACCCCTGTCGTTCGCTGATTGGGCCTGCGCCGCAACAGGGACGGCGAACGGCAGAACCACGATCAACCAGGCGATGCTGAGTAAACAATTCATAGAACCTGCGTTCATTGTTGTTTTGTTCATCTATGCCTCCTTGTCGTATCCCTGCGCTCATTCACTCCGCAGTGCAATCATCGGATCAACCTTCATCGCCCGCCGCGCGGGCAGGTAACAGGCCAATAGCGCCACACCGATCAGCAACAAGGAGACACCAACGAAGGTGAGCCGGTCAGTGGCCTTCACTCCGTAGAGCAGGCTGGCCAGCACACGGGTCAGGGCCAAGGCCGCTGCCAGGCCAAGTGCGATGCCGACCAGCGCCAGCATCAGCCCGCGCCGGATGATTAACTTAAAGATGTCGCTGGCTTGTGCGCCGAGGGCCATCCGGACGCCAATCTCGCGCGTGCGCCGCCCGACGCCATAGCTGATTACTCCGTACACGCCGACAGCCGTCAGCAGCAGGCCCAACATTCCCAGGTAGCTCGACACGCTGGCCAGCAGTTGTTCCTGACGGAGCGCCTCGTTGACGCGTGCTTCCATCGTCTGCATACCAAACAGTGGCACTGTCGAGTCCAACGCCCCTGCTTCGCGCCGGATGGTGGCAAATGCCTCTGCTGCGTCCCGCCCGATGCGGACGAACAAAGTCATCAGCCCCGGCGGTGATTGCGCCAGCGGCACGTAAACGATCCGCCGATTCTCTTCGCGCATGTCCAGATACTTCGTGTTCTTAACGACGCCGATGATTTCCAGGTCAGTGGGGCCGGACTGACCACGGCCCAGCCGACGCCCGATGGGATTTTCATGGCCGAAGAAATAGCGCGCCGTCGCTTCGTTGATCACGACCACTTGCCGGCTTCCCGCAGTGTCACGCGCGTCGAAGTCGCGTCCGCGTAGCAGTGTAATATGCAACGCATCGAAATAGCCGGGGCTGACGGTGTTGAAATAGTGGGTCAGATCTTCGTTCGGCTTCGCCTCGTAGCCAGCCGCGTGGACCGCTGTGCTCATAAAACGTGTGCCCACGGGCAGCACGCTGCCGAGCGCACCGTGGGTAGCCAACCCGGCCGCCTCAATCCCGGGCTGCTCGCGGATCCGTGCGAGGAGTCGTGCGTAGAAGACCGCTGATTGCTCGTCTGTGTAGCCACTCTTGGCCAGGTCGAGCGAAGCAAGCAGGATTTTCCCGCGCTCGTATCCCAAGTCTACTGCTCGCAGGTTGGCGAGCGTCCGCGCCATCAACGCGGCCCCGATCAAGAGCAGCAGTGACAGCGCGACTTGCACCACGGTCAGGCCATCGTGTGCAGAGAAGCCACGTTGACTGGCAGCCGGTGCCGTTGAATCGCTCTTGAGCGATGCGACCAGATTAGTCCGCGTTGTCAGCATCGCAGGCGCCAGACCGAAGACCAGGCCAGTCAGCAGCGAGACGCCCACGGCAAAGAGGAGCATACGAAGATTGGGGGCGAATTGCCAAGGCTGCGTCTGTGACGGCAGGAAGGCCAACAAGAATCGGCCCGCATACGCCGCCAGCCCCCAGCCGAGCGCGCCGCCGAGCAGACCGACGAGCAAACTTTCAGTGACGAGTTGCCGCAGCAATCGTCCCCGTCCTGCGCCGACGGCTAGACGGATGGCAATCTCTCGATTCCGGGCGAAGGCACGGGCCAGCCACAAAGTCGCGACATTGGCGCAAGCGAGCAACAACAGCAGGCCAACCGCCGCCATCAGGATGGTGAGTGGCCGCTCGTACTGCCCGCGCAGCAGTGAAAGCCCACGACCAGCCGGTGTCAATCGCAAGTTCGCAGCTTGACGTTGTGCGCCTGGCGCGCCTCCGGCTTCAAGCCACTGCTGGCGAATCAAGCTGGCGGCGGCGGACGCTGGCGGCGCATCTGTGCCGGGCGCGAGCCGGGCGATCAACTCCAGCCAATTGTTCAAGGGTTGGGTCGGCGACATCTGAGCGACTTCCTTAGACATCATCGCCGTCACCCACAAATCCGGACTGACGCCGACGCGCGTGCCAAAGAAGCCCCGCGCAACCACGCCCACAACTGTGAACGAATGCCCGTTGAGTAAAACCTTCTGACCGACTACGCCCCCTGCGCCCGCGAAACGCCGTTGCCAGTAATCATGGCTGAGCACAACGAAGGGATGTGCCCCCGGCGTCAGATCGTCTTCCGGCGTGAGAGTCCGACCAACAGCAGGTGGCACGCCGAGCACTGTGAAGTAATTGCCCGAAACCACTTCGGCGCGGACGCGCTCGGTGACGCCCGCGCCGAAATTGGCATTGGCAGAGACTGTGGCCATCAAGGCAATCAACCCAGAGAATTGCGGGCTTGCCTCACGCAGGTGCCGGTAGAACGGATAAGAGAAGTAGGTCGGGTTCAGATTCAGGTCCCGGCCTGGTGTGCCGAGGGCATACAACTGCTCGGGGGCCGCGACTGGAAGCGGGCGCAGCAGGAGGGTGTCAACAAAGGTAAAGACGGCGGTCGTCGCGCCAATACTGAGTGCGAGCGTAAGCAGCACGGTCAGCGTAAAGCCAGGATTCTTGCGGAGCAGGCGTAGACCATAACGTAGGTCTTGCCACAAGTCTGCGAGCATCTTTGTCCTCCGATTCGTTCCGAGCACGACGGGTTCTGGTTTGATTTGACGTTCGACGCGTTGCAGATTGCGCGTCAGTCATTCGCTGCTCCTCAATTCAGCGAGTGCCGCCAGATAAGCTTCCGCTTCAGTCGCACCGCCGGCGAGCGACTCGACGTAGCAAGCATCGAGCTGCGGCGCGAGTTCCTCGACCACAGCGGCTTCGCGCGTCGGCGTGAGCTGCAAGCTCTGAAGCCGCCCTCCGAATTTCTGCTTTCCAGTCAGGCATAGTTGTTTTTCCATCTGCTTTCGCACTGCATGGGAACGATACGGCAAAGCGGTGTTCCCGGCCCTGCGTTCTTTCACTTTGACACTCGCAAATCTGCGAAGTGCGCGATCGTTCCCGGCCCAATCGATAAAGCAATCTGGCCCTGGCTTTGCCCGTGTTTGAGATCATTGACCACCAAGACGGGTTGCGGTGCGTCATGCACGTACAACCGTGCTTTGTCGCCGCGGACTTCGATCTTCAGCTTCGTCCACTCGCCGGGCACGAGGTCCACGTAGCTCTCGTACTTTTCGGGGAACTCCTTGCGCAAGCGGTGCCACGGGAAGTCAGGGAAAGAGACGTACTGAACCGCATGGTTGCGCCGCACCTGATCGTCGGCGCGGCCGTTGGTCGGGCGCAGGTAGAAGCATTCATACTTTGCGGCAACATTGGCCGCATCTTTGGCCGCATCTGGCACCACGCGGAACGCCACGCCGACGAATCCCCGTGCCCCTTCTCCCGCATGGGGGGCAGGTTCGCCCGTCAGCTCGATTTCGAGCACGCCGTCCTGGAATTCGGTCTTATTCAAGATGAGGAGCCGATCGATGCCGCCAACGCTGGCCGGAGCGATGTCAGTCACGCGCAACGCTCTGCGCCCCTTGTAGGTCACCCGTTCCGTTCGCACGTTGCTCGGCTGCATCTTGAGATCCTCCAGCGGGATGGTTCCGGTCTTGACCTGGGTGAAACCAGTGCCCAACGCCAGCGTCAAAACAGCGATCAAGATGAAGCCAGGTGGTTTCATCCATCGGCGCACCCGGAAGCGCGGGTCTTGAAGGTTTTGCATAATTCATCTCCTTATGGTGAATCTGATGGACGCTTTTCGGAAACGCCGACTTATGAAATTAGGTCGGCGCAGTCGGTTTACTTATCCTGCTGACGCTCGACGCGCCGCGCTTTCGTCTTGGCGATTTTTTGTTCCAGCAAAGGTCGCAGTTCGGGTTTCAAGGCCAGGCATCGCGCAAAGTCCGCTTCTGCCGCCATCTCGTTTCCGCGCAGCCACTGCACGAGTCCGCGATTGGCGTAGGCTTCGGCGCACTGCGCATCCAAGGCAATCGCCCGGTCGAAATCCTTCTGCGCTCGCTCCAATTGGTATTCATCAAACAGCGCGATCCCGCGGCCCAGGTAAAACCAGGCGACTTTGGCATCAAGTTCGATCGCACGGGTGAGATCCGCGATGGCTCCCACGAAGTCCTGCAAGTTGAGGCGGGCGCGGCCACGATTGCCATAAATCAAGGCCTCGCGCGGACTGAGCGAAATGGCGACATCGAAATCAGCCAGCGCTTCACGAAACTTCCCTTGGTCGGCGAACAAACAACCGCGATTGTTATAGGCATCGGCGTAATACGCATCGGGTTGCAAAGCGCGGTTGTAATCCAGCAGCGCTTGGACCAACTCGCCTTTCGCCTGCCAGGTCATCGCCCGCGCGACATAAGCTCCCGCGTAACGCGGCGCGAGGCGCAGAGCGTGATTGAAATCCGCCAGCGCGTCTTCGTAATTCCGCTGTTGATGCCGGGCGACCCCGCGCATGGTGTAAGCCCACGCAGCACGCAGATCAATCACGCCAATGGCTTGCCCCTCTGCCTCCCGCCAATTCCGGGCGAGCTTTTCCGAACGGCTCGGTGGCTGAAGCCGCGTCGTCAGTTCGATGACTTTCGTTGAATCCGTAATCACGCCGTCGAAGTCTCCTTTCAGAAACCGCTGCTGAGCGCGCTGGAAAAGCGATTCCACCTCTCGCAAATCCTGACTCAAGACAGGCGGTAAGTTCAGCAACAGCAACAGCCAGAAGCCAATGAACCGGCCCCATCTTCGCCCCTGCCACAGCGCAAGGGTTGCCCAAGAAGAGCATCGGTTTGGTGGTTTTGGAAAGCCCTTTTCCATTTGCATAGAGCACATCCTAAATCTCCTTTCTGCCTGCGGAGTGCAGGCATTGTTGGGCCACCCACTCCTGCCGGGGAGTCGGCACGCAAGCGGCGCGGGACAATGACGCCGATCATGCGGATCAACCAGAGGTGTGGTCTAACGAAGCATCATTGGGGGCCAGAGAGCATCGGCACAGCCTTCAATCTCACGCCCGTGACGGTTTCGGGTCGCGCCCTTTGGCGAGTTGCGTTTGCTCCAACAACCGGTAGCGCTTGACGGCTTCGGCCAACGCTTCACGCCCTTCACGCGTCAACTCGTAATACCGGCGCGGCGGGCGCTGCTGCTGCTGCGCGATACGGTGATGTTCCCACTGCGAGGCGACATACCCGGCGTCTTCGAGCCGCCGCAGCGCCGGGTAGACCGTCCCGCCCGGCAGCCCCGTCACATCGATGATGTCAAACCCGTACTGATAACCGCCCCCGACCGCTTGCAGGATGACTGTCGCCGCGTAGGAGAGAAACCCTTTGCCCATAATCAACTCCTCAAAAGAGATTCCCTAGAAAGAATACTATTTAAAAAGAATGCTATTTAATCAGTATTCTATATAGGGGGAGCCGCGAAGGCAAGACCATATTCCGGGCCGTCGGCTCCGAGCAGCAGCAGAAAGAAAACTCCGGCCTAATCTCTTTTGGGGCTCCACCAGGTTTGCGGCGTGTCGAGCCGCGCTCTGGAGGCGCCGGTGGAGCGAAGAGGGCAAGTCAAATGTGAGAATGACCGCCAATATCAGAAAAGACAGCAGGGCTTGCTTTCTTCACCCCGCTCGCCCTCATTCACTCGTGCGCAGAGCAATCATCGAGTCCACCTTCGTCGCCCGCCGGGCCGGAACCCAACAGTCCAACAGTGCAATCATAGGGCGCGAGTTCGGAACCCTATCGATGAAGTAGATGGCCTCGCTTGACTTCGGCTTGGCACCTCCTTCAGAGAAGGCGTCAGCCGTCCACTGAGTGAGTGAAAGTCCGGCCTCCGTCGTTTCAACCATTCCGATCCTCCTGTCGCAGCGAAGAAACCAATCGCGGTCATTCGTATCTAAGTGCGACCATCGGGTCCACTTTCGTCGCCCGCCGCGCCGGGATGAAGCACGCTACCAACGCGACCAGCGTCAAGAGCGCCGCAATCGCACCGTAGGTCAACGGGTCATCGAGCTTCACGCCGTAGAGCATACCGGTCAGGTTCAGCACGCTTTCCAGATACTTCGTCAGCACGTACGCGCCTGCCAATCCCAGCACGACGCCGAGCACCGCGAGCGTCATCCCCTGCCGGAGAATCATCCCCAACACGTCGCGCTCCCTGGCGCCGAGCGCCATGCGAATGCCGATCTCGCGCGTCCGTTGCGCCACCGAGTAGGCCAGCAGGCCGTAGAGCCCGATCGAGGCTAGTTGCTGCGCGAGCAGGCCGAACAAGCTCAGCAGCCTGGCAAAGAGCCGCTCCATCGCCAGCGTTTCTTCGGCCTGTTCGATCTGCGTCCGAAGGTTGTTGAGTGGCAGGCTGCCGTCTACCTCGCTCACGGCTTTGCGAACGGCGGAGATGAAAGCCGCCGGGTCGCCTGCGGTGCGCACTTCAAAGGTCGCCCCGGTCATGCCGCGCAGCTCCTGCGAGTAAGGCAGGTAGGCCGTCGGCGGAATCTCGTCGCGCTGGCGCGTGTATTTGGCATCTTTGGCGAGGCCGACAATCTCAATCTCATTGGGCCTGGTCGAGTCAAAGCCGAAGCGCTTGCCGATCGGGCTTTCGTTGGGGAAGGACTGTTTGGCGAAAGTCTGATTGACGATGGCGACTTTGGGGGCCTTCTCGTCATCCGTCGTCTTGAGTCCGCGCCCGAGCAGGAGTGGAATCTCCATCGCCTCCAAAAAGTTTTCGCGCACCTGATGGATGTGGGCATCGCCGCTCGGCCTGATGCGGCCGTCCGGCCCTGCCGTTGCGCCGGGCAGATAAAAACTACGCGAACTGGCGCCTTGCGAGAGCAAAGCCATGCGCGAGAAGGTGACCGATTGCACGCCGGGCACAGTTTCCAACCGCTCACTCATCTGCCGGTAAAGCTGCCGGAGCCTTTCGTCCTTGTAGCCGATCAAACCCGGCTCGACGCCGAAGAGCAGCAGGTTGCGCGTGTTGAAGCCCGGCTCGACACGCTGCAGGTTGAGGAGCGTGCGCAGGAACAGCCCCGCGCCGACCAGCAGCAACAGGGACAAGGCCACCTGCACGACGACCAGCGATTTGCTCAGGAGCGAGCGCGAGGAGGTGCCCGAACTGCGCACGCTGTCTTTGAGCGTCGGCGTCAAATCCACCTTGGTCGCGCGCCAGGCGGGCGTGATCCCAAAGATGATGCCTGTCAGTAACGAGAGCGCCAGCGTAAAGCCGAGCACGCGCCAATCGAGCTGCGGTTCAAAGGCGCGCATCCCCCGGCCACCCCAGCCACTCACCGCCAGCAATCCGTCTTTGACCCAGAGCGCGAAGAGGACGCCCAAAGCTCCGCCCAAGCCGGCGAGCAACACGCTTTCGGTCAGCAGTTGCCGGATCAAGCGCCAACGGCTCGCGCCTAACGCCAGCCGCACACCGATCTCTTTTTGCCGCGCGGCCGCGCGCGCGAGCAACAGGTTCGCCACGTTGGCGCAGGCGATGAGCAACACCAACCCGACGACACCCAGCAAGAGATAAAGTGGCTGCCGATAAAACTGCCGCGTATTCATCTCGCCCTGCGCGCCGGAATCAACCGCCAGGCGTGGTAGTCTTTCTCGGCTATTGCGGGAATCGCAGTTTGCCCCTGCCGCTGCGCCTCGGCTTGTCGGGCCGCACGTTGCTCGGTGACGGATTGATGAAAGACGCCTTCCAGATTGGTGCGCGCCTGCTCCGGCGTCGCGCCCGGCTTGAGTCTGCCCATCAAGCGCAACCACCACACGCCCGCGCCATACATCCGCGAACGTTCGCGTTCGGGCGTCACCTGCGGCTCCCAGGCAATCGGGATCGTCACGTCCTGTGTTGACCCGACCTGCATCGCCCCCTCAAATCCCGGCGGGGTGACGCCGATGATGGTGAAGGCGACATTGTTGAGATTGATCTGCTTGCCGATGACCGCCGGGTTGCCGCCAAAGCGGCGTTGCCAGTAGCGATGGCTGAGCACGGCGACGGGGCTGGCCGAGGCCTTGTCATCCGCTTCTGTGATGGTGCGGCCGAGCAGCGGCGGCACGCCCAGCCCCGCATAGTAATTGCCCGAGACGACTTGCCCGCTGGCCACGTCGGCTTGGCCGTCCGCATTCACATTCAGGTTGGCGTTACCGAAGGCGAAGACGTCTGAGAGCACGCCCCCAGCACTTTGTTGCTCGCGCATGCGCACGAAGCTCTGATAGGGGAACGAAGTCCGGACGGTCTGTCCTGTCGCCGGATCGCGGCTGGCATTGCCGGTGTAACTGCCGGGACTGAATTCGCGCCCCGAGAGCGATTTGAAGAGCACCAACGCTGCGGGCTCTGTGACCGGGAGTTTCTTGAGCAGCATCGCATCGACGACGCTGAAGAGCGCCGTATTCGCGCCGATGCCCAAGGCCAGCGAGGCGACCGCGATGGCCGTAAAGCCGGGCGCTTTCAACAGCACGCGCACGCCGTAGCGCAGGTCTTGCCAGAATGTGTTCATGGTCATTCGTCCTTTTTCAGTGGCCAGTTGTTCGTTGTTCAGCGCAATCCACGATGGACGACGGATAGCGGACAAGCCTCATTCGTACCGCAGCGCGATCATCGGATCCACTTTCGTCGCCCGCCGCGCCGGGAAGTAACAGGCCACGAGCGCCACCGCGGCGAGCAGTGCGGCAACCGTAGAGAAGGTCAGCCCGTCGGTCGGGCTGACGCCGTAAAGCAAGTCCACCAGCAACCGCGTCAGCGCGAAGGCGCCCGCCACGCCCAGCGCGATGCCGAGCAAGACCAGCCGCATCCCCTGCTTGAGCACCAGCCAGAGGACGTCGCCCGCCTGCGCCCCCAGGGCCAGGCGGATGCCGAATTCGTGCGTGCTCTGGCTGACGGCGCAGGAGATCACGCCGTAAAGGCCCACCAGCGTAATCACCAGCGCGACGGCAGCGAACAGGCCGATCAGCAGCGTGTTGAAGCGCGCGGCGGCGAGGTTACGGGCGAAGTATTCCTCAAGCGTGCGGAAGCGGTAAACGGGCACGTCTTTGTTGAGCGACCGCATCGCCTCGCGCACGGCGTTGATCAGCGCATGCGGGTCGCCCGTCGTGCGCATAACGACCGCCCCCGCCAGCGGCATCTGCGCCTGGGCGAAATAAATTTCCGGGACGGGTTCGTCGCGCGGCCCGGTGTGTTTGGTGTCGCCGACGACGCCGACGATCTCGCGCATCCTGGTCGGGCCGGCCGTAGAGAAGCTCGGCTCGACGCGCTTGCCGACGGCCTCTTCATTGGGAAACAGGCGCTGGGCCAAAGTCTCGTTGACGACGAGGACGGGTGGCGCGTTCAGCCCGTCGTCCGGCGTAAACGTCCGCCCTTTGATGAGCGGGATGCCCAGGGTGCGGAAGTAATCCAGTCCGACCGAATGGATCAATCCCACCGGCGCCCTGCCCAGCTCCGACGGGCGCCCTTCAATGGTCAGCCCCGTGCTGGACGCGTCGCCGCTCAATGGCAGCACGGACGTGACGCTGACGCCGGTCACGCCGGGCAAGGACTTCAGGCGCTCTTCGACTCGGCGGTAGAAATCGGCATGCTGCTGCGGGCCGGCGTCCTTGCCGCCGAGCGCTTCGTCCGACACGGCGAAGCCGAAGGTCAGGACGTTTTCGGCGTTGAAACCGAATCCGGTGCCTTGCAGCCGCACCAGGCTCCGCACCAGCAAGGCTCCGCCGAGGAGCAGCACCAGCGCGAGCGCGACTTCAAAAACCACCAGTAGGCCGCGCGCGGCGCTCACCCGCCTGCCGCCGCTCGCGCCGCGACCGCTCTCTTTGAGCGCTTCGCCCAGGCGCACGCCCGAAGCGGCCAGTGCGGGCGCCAGGCCGAAGAGCGCCCCGGTCAAGAGCGAGATGAGCGCGGTGAACGCCAGGACGCGCAGATCAACCCGCACTTCGCCGATGCGCGCCATGCCTTCAGGACCGAGCGCCACGAGCAGGTCTTTCCCCCACCCGGCGAGCAACAATCCCACGGCGCCGCCCAGCGCCGCCAGCGCGACGCTTTCGGTGAGCAACTGCCGGGCGATGCGCCAGCGGCTGGCGCCGAGCGCCAGGCGAATGCTGATCTCCTTTTGCCGCACCAGGGCGCGCTCCAGCATCAAGTTGGCCACGTTGACGCAGGCGATGAGCAGCACGCAACCGACCGCGCCCGCCAGGAGCAGCAGCGTCAGGCGGACGTTGCTCACCAATGAATCGAGCAGCGGCGTCACTGTGATGCCCCTGTCCCGATTGGCTTCCGGGTACTGCGCCGCCAAGTTGCCGGCGACGAGGTTCAGGTCGGCCTGCGCCTGCGCGCGCGTGACGCCGCCTTTGAGCCGCGCGATAACGCGCCAGACGCGGAATCCGCGCGAGACCGTAATGGAGCCTTCGTTCGTGCTCTCGGCGTCCCGCGCGATCGAAGTCCAGATTTGCGCCGGCTGCGCCTGGATGGGAAAGCCGAACTGTGCGGGCATCACGCCGACCACGACATAGCCTTCGCCGTTGAGCCTGACCGCCCGCCCGATGATTTGCGGGTCGCCGCCGAAGTACTGCTGCCAGCCATCCCAACTCAAGACTGCCGGCCGCCCGGCACTGCCGCCGCCCGGATTGTCGTCCTCGGGCAGGAACGTGCGCCCCAACAGCGGCGCGGCCCGCAGCACGTTGAACAGATTGTGCGTGACCACCGCGCCGCGCAGTTGCGCCGCCTCGCCGCGGCCCGTCAGCGTGAATGAAGTGGCGCGGTAGGCGGCCAGATCCGCGAAAGCTTTGTTCTGCGCCCGCCAATCAACGAAATTGCGGTAAGAGGTGGTGGACAACCCCGCGCGATTTTTCGGGCTGTTCTCTCCCACCGCCATCAACCGGTCCGCGTCATGAAAGGGCAGAGGGCTGAGCAACACGGCATTGACGACACTGAAAATCGCCGTGTTGGCGCCGATGCCCAAGGCCAGGGTGATGACGGCTACAGCCGTGAAGCCTGGTTTCTTCCACAGCATGCGCGCGCCGTAGCGCAGGTCTTGCCAGAGCGTTTGCATAATTCCTCGGGATTGAATTCAGATCACTCGTAGCGCAGCGCGATCATTGGATCCACTTTCGTCGCCCGCCGCGCAGGCAGGTAACAGGCCAGCAGCGCCACACAGGTCAGCAGCACCGCGATTACACTGAAAGTCAGCGGATCAGTCGGCCCCACACCGAACAAGAGGCTCCTCATCAACCGCGTCAGCGCGAAGGCCATGATCAAACCGACCGCCACACCGACCAGCGCCAGCGCCATCCCTTGCTTCACCACCAGCTTCAGTACGTCTCCCGTTTGTGCGCCCAAGGCCATCCGCAGGCCGAGCTCGTGCGTGCGCTGCGTCACGGCGTAGGCCAGCACGCTGTAGAGTCCGATCACTGACAGCGAGAGTGCCAGTGCGGCGAAGAGCACTAGCAACAGCAGGCTGAACTTACGCGCGGCCACCGCACGCGCCAGCAATTGCTCCATCGTGGCGACGCGATACACGGGCTGATTCTGATCCAGCGCTTGCACCGTGCCGCGCAGCGCGGCGAGCAGGCTGAGCGGGTCGGACTGCGTGCGCACGGCCAGGAACATAAACTGAAATTTCCAACCCGGCAGCGGCGGTTGCAGATAGGGCACATACAAGGCCGGTTTGGTCTCTTCATCCAGCCCGTTCTGTTTTACATCCCGCACGACACCGACGATGGAAAGCCACGGGAACGGCCCGGTCGCGTTGCCCATCTTAATGCGTTTGCCGAGCGGGTCCTGATCGAGGAAGAAGCGGCGGGCCAGCGTCTCGTTGATGATCGCGACGCGGGGTTGATCTTCGCGGTCGTGGTTGGTGAAGAAGCGCCCGCTTGCCACATGCATGCCCATCGCACGGAAGTAGTTCGGGCTGGCTTGATAAAAGTCTACGCTGAGGGAAGGATCAGGCAGACCTTCGATTGAGAAGTTTCGCGTGTTGCCCGAGCCGCTCATCGGCAGGTTGTGGACGGCGCCCGCCGCCTGCACACCGGGCAGCGCTTCGATCCGGCTGAGCACTTGTTCGTAGAAAGCCCGTTGTTGCTTCCCTTCGGGATACTGGGCCGGCGAAAGCGCCAGCCGCAACGTCAACACATGGGCCGGGTCGAAGCCTGGATCAACCTGCAGCAGGCGGTAAAAGCTCTTGAGCACCAGTCCCGCCCCCACCAGCAACGTCAGGGCCATCGCGATTTCACCGATGACGAGCAGATTGCGCAGCCGGCCACGTCCCGCGGACGCGCTTCTGCCGCCTTCCTTCAGCGCGTCATTGAGATTGAGTTTCGATGCCTGCCAGGCCGGGGCCAGACCGAAGAGCACGGCAGTCAGCAGCGAAGCAAGCGACGTGAAGACGAGCACCCGCCCATCAATCCCGACCGGCCCGCCGCTGGACAATTCTTTCGGCCCCAGTTTGATCAGATAATCGTTGCTCCACAGCGCCAGCAGCATGCCCAGGCCGCCGCCCGCCAGCGAAAGCAACATGCTTTCCGTCAGCAGTTGCCGAATGAGCCGCCACCGGCCGGCGCCGAGTGCGGCCCGCACGGCCATCTCTCGCTGCCGCGCGGTGGCGCGCGCCAACAGGAGATTGGCGACGTTCGCGCACGCGATCAACAAGACGCACCCGACCACGGCGAGCAGGATGGGCAGCGCCTCACGCACCTCACCCGCCAACTCTTTGCGCAATGAAACTAACTGAAGGCCCCAGCCGCTGTTCTCTCCGTAAAACCTCGGGTGCTCGCGCCGCAGGCTGCTCGCCAACACTTCCAAATCCGCTTGCCCCTGTTCCGGCGTCACCCCCGGCTTCAAGCGGGCCACACTGCAGAGCCAGCGCGAACCGCGTTCGTTCTCGCTGCGACTGTCCGCGGTGAGGGCCAGCGGCTGCCAGATTTCTGTCTCGTTGTAGGGGAATTGAAAGCCGGGCGGCATGATCCCGACGACCGTGCAGTTGGTGCCGTTGAGCGTGATCTCCTGGCCGACTAGCTTCGAGTCGCCGCCAAATCGGCGCTGCCACAAGCCATAACTGAGGATCACGACGTGTGAGCGAGCCGGCTCGCTCTCTGCGGCCAGAAAATGACGACCGGGTGCCGGATTGACGCCGAGCAGGGAGAGCAGATTGGTGGAGACATACGCACCGTTTAACCGTTCGGCTTCGCCTTGGCCGGTCAAAGTAAAATCCGAGCCGCCGTAAACGCCGACTTGCGCAAAGGCCTGTGTCCGGTCGCGGTAATCAATGAACTCAGGCACTGAAACAAAGAGTCGCTTGATCCCGGCCGCAGGCAACTTGCCCCAGATCATCACCAACCGCTCATCGTCAGCGTAAGGCAGCGGACGCAGCAAGACGGCATTGACGACACTGAAGATGGCCGTGTTCGCGCCAATGCCCAAGCTGAGCGTGAGCACGGCAATAACCGTGAAGCCGGGTCTCTTGAGCAACATTCGCGCGCCGTAGCGCAGGTCTTGCCACAGGGTATTCATCATCAACTCCTTTTCAGGGCATTGTAGTTAATTCCTCGCTCCCTGCGTCGGGATCTTGTCTACGCGCGGACGATTCGCACGATTGGCCAGTTCCCAGCCTGTCGCATAGATCGTGCGCACCACCTTCTCCATATTCCGGTAGTCAATCTTCTCCGCCGTGTCTGATGGCCGGTGATAATCTTCGTGCGTGCCGTCCATGTAGAAGATGATCGGGATGCCTTTCTGCGCGTAGTTGTAATGATCGCTGCGGAAGAAGAAATTGTCGGGCTGTTTGATGTCGTCGTATTTGTAATCGAACCTCAGGTTGAGATAGGACTTGTTGACCGCTTCACTGAGCTCCAGCAATTCCGTGCTCATGATCTTCGGACCGATCAGAAAGATTTCGCCCGGCTTCGGCAGCGGTTGGTTGGCCGGTTTGTCGTTTTCCGTCTTGGTGCGCCCGATCATATCAATGTTCAGTTGAGCAACGATCTGATTGAGCGGGACCGTCGGGTAAGCGGTGAAGTAGCGCGACCCCCACAGCCCTTTCTCTTCGCCCGTGTGCCAGATGAACAGAATCGAACGTCTCGGACGCGGGCCGCGCGCGAATGCTTCGGCCAGCGCCAGCACCGCCACCGTGCCGGAGCCGTCGTCATCCGCCCCGTGATAAATCTGATGGCGTTGACCGGCGCCGATGCCCAGGTGATCGTAATGGGCGCCGATGGCCACGTACTCGCTCTTGAGCGCGGGATCGCTGCCTTCAAGTATTGCCACAACATTTTGAGTGCTGGCAGGTTCGGCTTTCAGATTGATCTTCAAGCTGAGCGTCTTGCCCGGACTGAGATCGAAGGCTTCAACCGGATCGTTGGCCGTGGCTCGATTGAAGAGCGTGGCCGCCGTCTGCTTCTCGCCTTGAAACAGCGCATTGAGCATCCGCGGCGACAGCCAGATGACGGGAATATTCTGGGAATTACTGGTTTGGAAACGCTCGACCACAATGCGACCGCGCTCCGTCCCGGCTTGGCGGCGGAGTTGCCAATTCGCGAGCGTGTTGAAATTGGGAATGATCAGCACGCATTTCGCGCCGCGTTTGTGCAGCAGATTGATCGGGAAATCCCAAGCCTCGCCCTGTTTGCCCGTCAGATCTTGCCGGGCGACGTCTTTCGGAAGCCCGTTGTCCACCAGCACGGCGACCTTATCTTTCACCTCAATGCCGCTCAGGGCATCGATGTTCTTTGACTTGATCACCCAAGCGTGGCTGACGTAGACGACTGGCCCGCTAATAATCGCGGCGCTCTCATCGGCCAGGAAGTCGTCGCCGTAGTTGAAGCTCAAGTCGTTCAGCTCGGCGTGCGTCTGCGCAGGGTCAATCTTTTCGCGCCGCAAGGCGATCCACTGGAAGTAGGTGCCGTCATCGCCCACAGGCTTGAGGCCCCACCGCGAAAGCTGAGACGCGAGGTATTTCGCCGTCGTGTCCAGCCCGCGCGATGGCGTGTCGCGCCCTTCCATCTCGTCCGCAGCGACGAGGGTGAGATAGTCCCGCAACTGATCCGCGGTGATGTAATCGGCATTTCCGTGCGCCGGCGCAGGCGTGGGCGTCGCGACAGCAGCTTTCTCATGCTTGCGCTGCGCGTGTGTCCACGCCACCGGCATTGCCACGACAAGGGCTAGCGCGAGACTGCTCAGTCCAAGTTTTTTCATGGATTCTCCGTTTTGAAAGATTATGAAACTGCGTGCAGTGGCAACTCCATCCCACCTCCGCCACCGCAGTGAGAAATGGTTTTCGCAGGTATTCGCAAGTGAGATTGCAAATGCTGCACAAAGTGCTCATCTCCAATTTCGGCTACTCGTAGCGCAAAGCAACTAGCGGGTCTACCTTCGTCGCCCGCCGCGCCGGCAAGTAGCAGGCCAGCAGCGCCACAGCCGCGAGCAGTAGCGCGATGAGCGCGAAGGTCGCCGGATCGGTCGCGCTCACGTCGTACAGCAAGCCCGCCATCAAGCGGGTCAACGCGAACGACGCCGCCAAGCCGATCACTATGCCGAACAGAGTGAGGATCATTCCTTGCCTGACGACCAACTTCAGCACGTCGCCTGGCCGGGCTCCCAGTGCAATGCGAATCCCGATCTCGTGCGTGCGTTGCGTGACCGAGTACGACAACACACCGTAAATCCCCACGCCGGAGAGGATGAGCGCCACGGTGGCGAAAATCCCGAGTAGGATCGTGTTGAAGCGTGGTTGCACCGTGACCGCCGCCAGAATCTGCTCCATCGTCCGCACGTTGGTGATGGGAATGTTACGGTCGAGCGCCCAGACCTCTTGCCGGATGGCGTTCGCCAGATTCATCGGCTCGACCGAAGTGCGCACGGCCAATGACATCTGGCGCTCGAAACCCATACCGTCTATCGCTGCCGCGCGCTGGCTCAACGGCACATACACCTCTTGCCGCGGTGCTTCGGTCAGGCCGTCATTCTTCGCATCGGCCGCGACACCAACCACGGTCAGAAAAAC